>Ga0187780_10000020_pt1 | contig 137843 bp, 132 predicted proteins | sample 1015_Q2_SP10_20__FD_132429 | JGI IMG/M metagenome (GOLD analysis project Ga0187780, IMG submission 132429) | Tropical peat soil microbial communities from peatlands in Department of Meta, Colombia - 1015_Q2_SP10_20_MG | ecosystem: Environmental > Terrestrial > Soil > Wetlands > Peat | place...
CGCGGTTTAGGAAACCGTAGCCCAGACCCTCCTCCAGCCTACTCAGGCTCACTCAGGCCTATTCCAGCCAAGGTTTGTGCAAAATGCGAACTTTGGCTGGAGTAGGCTGGAATGAGCTGGAGTGAGGTGGGCTTGAGCACAAAACGAGCACAATCATGTCGTATTTTTTGCTTTTAGGGCTGTCGTGTGCTCTGACCCTTCATCCTAGTGGATGACCGAACCAGCATCGTCGAGCGTTCTTGAGGCAGCCGGATCAAAATAGTGTGGGACGAAGCGACACTGGTCCTTGGTAATTAACCCCTGAGTCTCCCGAATCCCAATCCCAGCCGGCTCGTCTCCCACAACCCACGACCCAATTACTGGATGCCACCCCTCAAATTCCGGTAACGGGATGAAGGCCTGGTACACCCATCCCTCTCGACCATACGGTCCTGGCATGGTGGTAAGCAGGTTCGGTGTGACAATTTCGATGTTTGCTCCTTCTCTGGAGAGTAATGGTTTTTTCACATAAGTCTGGCCCAGTGGTTCCGCTGTGAAGAACGCGGGAACTAAATACGGATGGCCAGGAAACAGCTCCCAGAGGAGGGGCAGCAACCCCTTATTGCTGAGAATCATTTTCCAAGCCGGCTCGAGGACCGACAGAGGGGACCGTAACATAAGAGGCCCAAATGGTTCGGCGGCCAGCCATTCCCATGGGTAGAGTTTGAAGAGCGCGGTGATCCGATGATTGGCTTGATCCACAAAACATTGTGCACCCCGATCCCAGCCGATTTCTCCGATGGGAATGGAAATAGTTTCGAGTCCGGCCTGCTGAGCGGTGTCTTGGAGATAGGCCACAGTCTGAGCATCTTCAAGGCTGTCAGGTATCCCGGTGAGATGAATCGGGCCGGTATGCTTATTCTGGATAACAGACCATCGAGCCACCAATTTCTCGTGCAGAGAATTGAATTGGTCCCTCCCCTGGAACACACTTTCTACCCAATACCACTGCGCGACACTCGCCTCGATTAAACTCGTTGGGGTATCCGCATTGTATTCGAGCAGCACGGGAGGGGTTTCCCCGTCATAGCGTAGATCAAAGCGCCCGTAGAGAGACGGCCGCTCTTGTTCCCATGAGGCACGGATGGCAGGGCGGCAGACCTGCGGAATGTGCAGCAGATCATATCGGTCCTGCGTGATCACGTATTCCACGACTTCTAAACACATCTGATGGAGTTCGGCAGTCGCTTCCTCCAGTTCACCAATTTCTTCTGAGCTGAATCGGTAACACACATCTTCTCGCCAGTAGGGGACCTCCTCACTATGAAAGGTGAGCCCCGCGGCAGCGATACAAGTCGGCCAGTCCTGACGAGGCACACTCAGTTCGCGCTTCATGAGTACGCCCCTCCGAAGCGCGAAGCCGAACTCCCAAATCCGCCGCGATGCACATATCCAAAGCCGATACCCGAACTCCCAAACCCACCGCCAAGGAAATTCTCAGGAAACACATCCTCAGGGGGTCCTGCGTCCAAGCGCGGGACAACGGTTTCTTGCAGCTGGGGTAGGTTGGGTCGATCGGGTGGTGACGGAAACCTGAGAAGCGGCTTCAGGTCCATCGCTCGACACCCGGGCATCTCGTAGTTGGTATATAGAGGCATTCCATCCGATTGCGGACATTCCCACACCTCAGGGGAACCGGATGGGGCAGGACTGTCGGAAAGAGCTGGGGCGGATGTGGCTATCATGACTGCGACGGCCCCAAGGAAAATCTGTCGGGATCTCTTTTGGTGTCTTATTGACATGGTCTTCCTCCATGGTCGAGTAACTTCCTGGCGCTATGTAACGAGACAGGCAGTTATGGAGGAGAGATCAAACGCGATACACGCAGAAGACCTGGTAGAGCGGAAGAGCGGACAGATGGAGCAGCGTCCCCGAGAAAGGCGGCAAGTGTCGCGGAGGGCTCAGGGGCGTTTCTGGAACAAGGCCTCCGGCAGCAGAGTCCAACAGGACAGGATTCAGAATTTCCCTGAAATCATCGAGAGGATCTGGTTCGACGGCCAGCTGGATGCCAACGAGTGGCAACACAAGATCATCGGAAAGGTCGAGCGTGTCAGCCCAGGCGAGACCGCCCACCGCGAGCCAGACGACAAGCACCACCTCCGCTCGAATGATCGATCGACAACGTAGCCACTTCATCATGTAAAGCACCCTGGAAACAACCTGATGTGGGCTTCTGTTTAAATGCTACTCGCCGCCTGGGACCACGTCAAGGACAGGGTAGGTGAAAAAAACCAAGTAGTTGCACTGGGGAATGCGTCCAAAAACAGCTTTGGAATCGGGAAGCACAATGACTGATAAATCAAGCAGATATCCAACGATCTTGAATGTGGTCAAATTCAACTGATTCTGACACACCGGCGAGCATCAATTCTCTCTCACTTGTATACTTTTGAGCTTCTCCACGAGCTGCGCTCGGGCATCTCGGCTCGATTGGCTGGATGTCAGCGACAAATGCAGGTCGATCCAGGTCCCTGCTTGAATCCATTGGGCTCGCATATGGGCATTGGTTTGAAGAGCTAGCTGGGGAAGGCGTAGATCATACAAAATGACGTCCCATTGTCCCACTTTGCCGAAGACAATGTCTTGCGGTTCCGGTTGCCCCGTTCTGGCCCATTCTTTCCGCTGCTCCTCCCACAGAATTGGCACTCCCTTAAATTGCTGAGCGGGCTCGAACCAGCCAGACAGAATGAGCTTTGGCGACTGTTCTCCAACAAGGGCGAAATACCTCGGATTGTTCGTGGCACCGCCGACACCGGTTTTCCCTGGCACTAAACCAGTGATCGGAATAATCATAACGAGCCGACTAGAGGGATCGGCCACCTCGTAACCTTGTGACATCCCAGTCATCTGGACTGTTCGTCCCGCGCAGCCAGCTGTATAGAGAAGGAGAGTGGCGACAACCAGGAGCAGTAGCATCTGAAGGGTCGCGATGCCCAAATGTCTGCTTTGTGTATGAGTGATTGGAATTGAAACCATCTCAGGCAATCTAGACGTAACTAATTGGTTCACGCTATTTCTTACTATACTGTTTCCAGAACTCTCCGTTCTCTACTTTTTTAATTGCTTCATCTCGTCTTCCGTAGTCAAAGACATCGCTGCGATACATTTTATGATCAATGAATTGAACATACCGCGTTAGCAGTGCTAGGGGTTTTGTTTGGTCTTTCGCGAACCGAACGTCAATTTGTCCCACTGCAACAACCATCGTACCCTTTGAAATCAATTGCGCGGCCTCGTCCGGAGTAAGTTGCTTCTCAGGCTTCGTTACGATCATGAATTCATCTTCACCGCGTGGCGACAAGAAAAAGACCTCCGGCTGGGCTCCATGGTCCTCGATCCAATCAAAATATCGGTGTTCGACAAGCACTAAGACGGCGGGCCCAGATCGGCCCACAATTGGCTCTGTACCTTTTACGATGCCAACCCAGGCGATCGTTTGATCCGAATATTGCTCCGGCTTTTCCCTCACTTGTTTTGGATAGATATCTTTTTGGGCTTGTTTGTATGCCTCTCGGCCTTCTGGCATGTTTGGTTCGAAGGGCTTGGAGTAGTACCCCGCACCGGCGGACAAGGTTATGCATGTCAAGGTTATGCCTGTAATGATTAGCCCAACCGCGAGATTGCAGCTTTTCACCCCGCTCATTTTGATCTCTCTTTCCATATATTCAGTGATTTGAAATGTCGTGCCTCCTGATGCGCGTTGAGTTTCACTAAGGCATTGGGCCGGAATCAAGTCAAGATCAAATTAGGGTTCTGATAGATTTGTTTTTGAACCATCAAATGGCGACATAGAACCTTATGAATTCTCTCCGATTTACAAACGACGAACAAGGAGGGTTTTTGGAAACCCCAAAATGGACAGGTTTTGGACATCCTTTGGGGCTCTGGTATGGAGATCTACTGGTCACTCCAATGAAGATAACCGGCGTAAACGGCGGCTAAGAGGAATGCTATTAGCGAAGTCGTCTCAATGACACTGATTACTACAGCATAAGAAGAGCAGCCTGGTGCTTTTGCTTCCACAACTCGGAGAATTGACAACCCTGGGATTCCGGATGACTCAGAAAGTCGTTGTTGCAATGGTTCAAGTGCATCCTCTGCTGCCTTGATAAGCTGTCGTGTGCGCTTCTCCAACCGATTGAACCAAAAAGAAGTCCAGGCACCAAGAACACCGATCCCTAGAGCAACCGCATTGTTCTTTCCTAGGACTGCGCTGTAGGCTGCAACGAGAAAAGCTGTGCTAATCAGGAAAAAGTTAAAGCTCTACATTCTTTGGCTGGCGTGTAATGAGAACCAGTTCCATGCATGGTCTATCGCCTCTTTAGGAAATCGGTCGCAGCTGAGTTCATCCATATGAACTGCCTTTCATGTTACGAAATGAAAGTAGTCACCACCAAACCCTCACTGAATAGTGGCGTTCAACGCTTCATGACTGCCCTCAATTTGCTCGACAAGGATACGGAAAGCCCCTGAGAAAAGCGACCAAGATTCGGCGTTTTCAGATGAAATCTTAGGGGTTGACAGCGTAACGAACATACGTTACATTATAGTAACGTTTATTAAACATTGATGTATGCCACTTCAACTACCTGAATATTCCGGGCGTCTTCGCAAAGACTATCCGAACTGGGGTCGGCTCATTGATCGTCTCGGTACACCGACCTTTACTTCAGGCGAGATTTCCCAGGTGACAGGTCTTTCACGTAAAATTCTTCACGATTGGGGCAAAGGTGATCTGCTCCCTGCCCTCCCTCGTTGGATCACGTCTCCGCCAAAGAACCCTAAAAAGGCTGGCTGGAACCTCTACTCACTCTTTGACGCCTGGAGCCTCTGTATTTATAAGCACCTGAGAGACTGGGGCTTGTGGCTTGATCGGTTGCGTCCGAAAGGCGAGAAACCTCCCACCCTTGCTCCGTTATTCTACGGTCAGAACGTACCAACGATGCTCTATGGTGCGACGTTCCTTTGGGTTTACCGGATTCCTCTTTATCTCGTTTTCAACGAGAACTTCATTCGGTTATTACCGGCAGAGCGAGAGGGGGAGAGAACGCCAGGCCGCCCAACGTGGAAGGTCAAATTTCTTGACGATCCTCTACAGCCACAGTTTCACTCGATCCGGTTGCTTCCCCTCATGGATCACGTGGCTTCCGGCCTTTCACGGGCAGATTTCAAAATTATTCTGACGCCGGTCGGACTATTGGAACAGCAGTGGCTGGCCGCCCCCTCCTCGGTGCCCGCTGAACGGTGGGAAGAGCCGGTTCAGTTTATGATTGACGGCCACCGATTGGAGCTAGAGCCAATCCCCGAGGACCCATGACAATTCAATCTGGTGAGTGTTCAGGATATGTTGTCGAGTGTTTCGGCTGTGGCACGTGGCTCCCGATCAAAATGTCTAAGAAAGGCCGGGCCTATTGGATCCGCAACGTTTGCGCCATTCAGGTCTTCTTGCGAGGCATCATGGAAGAACAGTTGGAGGAACAGCGATTCGAGTTCTGGATTAAGCAGGAGATTTGATCACCGTGTTTGAAAAGCACGAACGAGAGACAAGAGGACTTGTAGAGCTACGACAGGATTTATCGAAGGAACTCACTGCGCTCAAACGAACGGTGTCCGGCATCGAACAGCGTCTCGACGAACTCGGGAAACAGCAGAGTACCGCCGAGACTAACTTGACAAGACAAGTAAAGTCGTTAACCACGTCCGAGTCGCAGATGAGCGATCGAATCGAGTCATTCGATCGTTTCGTCACCTGTCCGCGCTGTGGCGTGGTTCTCGATCTCGACAAGGTTCCGACCTCAGGAGGATTACTCCGAAAGTCCGGCAAACGCTGTCCCATGTGCGAGGCCCAAGGGTCGTTCACTGATATCCCTATGCTGTCCGCGAAGAAGAGCGAAGATGGGAAAAAATAACGTCATGGCATCATCAAAAGCGCGTCAATTCCTGGAGTCATTACGTATGCTACTCAATGCGGTCTTTGCTTGAGACTACTTAGAATTCCCGGGTTTGGCTCGTCAGTTTCTCACAGCTTCGGCCAGGTTGTGACGACTCCTGAGCCGGAGAGGGCGTACCGGACAGGGTACGCGGGCTCACCGAGACGGGGAGGAGTTTCCTCCCTGTCCGGGGGCCCTTAGTAAAAGTCGTCTCCGAGGCCTTGCGAAGCAAGGCCGAGGAAAAGACCCACTCCCGTTCCGCGAGGTGAACATGGCACTCGATCTGCTCGAGCGGAAAACTTTGATGACATTGCAGGAAGTTTCGGACCTGCTGCGCGTGAGTCAGTCCACGGTCAAAAAGAAATCGGCCAGGGGCGAGATCCCGTCGGTGAAAATTGGACGGGCGCGACGGTTTCGTCCTGAAGATGTGTACCGCTATATCTCCGCCAATACGCGACAGAGTGGAGGCACCCATGACGCGGCATAGTTTGACCTTTTCTACAATCATTCACGATGCGGGCATCCGCATCTTTGAGGAGCCGAGCCCGCATGGGACCGTTGTCAAATGTGACATCCACTGGCCGAGAACGCGAAACCGGCACCGTATTCGTCATACGCTCGGTCTCGCCAAGCTGTTAACCAAGACCATGATCATTGAGGAATTGCTTCCGTCGATCGTGACGGAGATGAAGGACCAAGTGATTAGGCCGAAGGCTCCGCTGTTGTCACGAATGATGTATGAATTCCTGTCACGGCATGGGGCGACTTTGGACCTGAAAACCGTGCGCTTTTACCGTCAGGGACTGGAGAAGTTTTTGAACTGGGCCGGGGATCATTCCTTGGATGAGATTACGGCGGCGATGCTCGAAGACTATAAAAGCGCGTTTGTTGGAACCCCTCGCGCGGTCAATAAGACACTGCAATCCTTACAGACACTCTTTGAGAAGTCGAAACTATGGGGCTACGTAAGCGTGAACCCGGTCCGTGGTATTAAGCGATTGAGGATGGGGCCGTGCCGCGTCCGCATGCTCTCTGAAGAGGAACGAAACCGACTGCTCCTGGCCGCACAAGCGGATGCCTGGCCGCTCGTCTATCAATTTCTACTCTGGCAACTGAACACCGGCCTCCGTCCGAGCGAAACCTTGGCCATCAGGGAAACGGAGGTCAACCTCAAGGAGGGGATTGTTCGCTTACCACAGACGAAAACGGGAGAAGGGCGATGGGTCGCGCTGAACGGCACCGCCCAGGACGTGGCTTGGCGTCTCTGGCATGGGGATGGAGGCCCGCTGTTTCGCAGCGCGGCTGATACGCCCCTCAACCTAGATAACGTGCGCCGGGCCTTCCGGCGGGTGTTAAACCGAGCGAACCTTCGTTGTCGGCTCTACGACCTGCGCCATGACTTCCTCTCACGCGCGGCTTTGAAGGGGGTGCCCGTGTCGGTCCTACGTGCCTTGGCGGGGCATCAGACGTTGGCGATGGTCAATCGCTATACGCACCTCCAGCCTGGTTACATAGATAAGGCGGTACGGTTAGTAGAGGTGCATGAACCTGGTGACGAGCTCGTGACAACTCCCGGAGAGGAGCAGTCTGAAGAAGACTCAGAAGATATTGAAACTGCTGGAGCCGGCGACTGGAATCGAACCAGCGACCTGCGGTTTACGAAACCGCTGCTCTACCAACTGAGCTACGCCGGCAAGGAGAAGACGAGCGGAAGGCCAAGTCCCGGCAGATGACGCTCTGCATGATAGCGAGCGGATAGAGGCCTGTCAATGAAACAGAGACCCCGGCATCGCCCTACTTATACCGGGCCACGGGCTGGAGCCGGGACAGGGCCCCCTGCCCTGGACCAGGAATGCAGGCGGGTTGCTGCTCGTTGGCAAACTGCTCTCTGGCCATCTTGGTCACCTGCCCCCTGGCATAGGTGCAGAGTTCGCCCGCGAGGATCGTTCCATCCTTGTCGATATCGGCGCCGCCGCCGAGGCCTTTGAGGAGTTGATAGGTGAACAGCCCGTGTTGTCCGGGATCGTAGCGGTGCGACTCTTGGACAGAGCGGTTGCCGACCATCCACATCAGTCGATCTTTCGGTGAGCCCTCCGACTCCCATATCGGCGCCACCTTCGCGTCGGGATCCGCACCTGCTGCCGACTCGAGCGAGACATCCAACATCACGATTGCCCGTTCAACAGGAAGTTTTATCAACGCCTCCTGCAATCGACGAAGTGAGTATACGCGCAAACTCGACGAAGACGGACCATCGAACGGAACCAGCGAGACCGCCCCCGTCGTTCCATCAACAATCCCGAGTCCGGAGAAGTAGACATAGACCACGCTCGTCGGATCGACCTGTTGTGGAAGCCATTCTTCGAAAAGTTCTGCCATATCATGTTTGAGCGCCTGCGAATCCACTAACGTACGGACGCGATCAGGAGGGACGCCCACAATTGACTTGAGATACATGGCCATGACTTCAGCATCGCGAGCGGCGTATCTGATCCGCGACATGTTGGTATCACGGTATTGCTCCACCCCAATGGTAATCCCCACCGCTTTCGGTTGCTTAAGCTTCCCGGCCCGCTTCGGCAACTGATCGACATCGACGGGCAAGAGAGCCGCCTCTGCGTCGGACTCGGGTTTCATCGCCACCACAAACTTCTTTGAAGAGGGTATTTTCACCGACGTCGAGTTCGCCCGCAATGTCAGAATGAGCTCAGCTTGAATCGGATCCTTGACCGCTCCAATTGTTCCGTCCAACGTCACACGCTTGACCTCGCCTGCCTGTAACTCCCCGACCGTGATGATGCCGGAAAGATGCTCCGTCAAAGCCGGTGTGCCGCTGACCAGAATTTCCACTCCATGCACCGCACCGGGGCCCTCATTTTTCACCTCGACCTCCACAGCGATCGCCTCACCACCATGCAAGACGAGGTTCCGATTCTGATCACGCACGATCGCCCGGAACATCAGCGTTGTGGGTTCCTCGGAATGAGGCGGTGTCGGCACTTGTGTCGCTTCAGCCGAATTTGGCGCCGTCGGAGGAACCAGCGTCGGCACATCCGTAGAGCCCTGCACTGCCAGGGGCGGCGGTGGGCTGCCTGACGCCGCCGTTCGAGGCACGCCAGCCTTTCTCGCTGCAGCCTGCTCTCGGACCTTTGTCGACTCACCGAGTTGTTTAGCCATCCCATCGGTGACAGTCTCAACTACGTCTCGGAGAATTGGGTCGATCCCCTTGACCTGACAACTGCCTTCCGACACAACATCGACTTCGCCGCTGCTTGAGCTCTGCAATTTTTTCGAAAACAACACGGTGCCGTCAGTATCGGTGTACGCAAATTCTAGCCCAAGGGCTACTGTGACCGGAAAGCTCCGCTTCGCCTTTTGATAGATGACCAGGTCCATACGATGGAACCCCACTGCGACATCGACATAACCATCCACCGCAGGAGGTATCGATCCCTTTTCAGCTGTCACCACCTTCTCGAACACCAAGCCCGTCTTGCGTTTGATGGCCTCTTGCAAGAGATCGCCGATAGGAATGGATTGGGGTTGGCTGCAGGCATCCTTATAAGCCACCTGCGCGCCAGTCACACTGGAAGCATTGCGCAGCTGTACCATCAGCGGCAGGTAATACCCTGTTTTGAGCCCACTTCGACTCTGAAACAGAGAGCAGCCAACCACCAGGGAAGACAACACCACCACAACCACTATGGAGGCGCTGCAACGAAGGATCGGAGACACTCGTTCACCCACTTCCACAAATAAGCTTATACCGAAAAGCACCGGGCCGTCACAACGTTTCTCGATTATCCTCATGATTGACTTGGGAATTCTCGTCCGCTAAGGTCGGACGCATGCACGGGACTTGGCCAGCACAGTCGGCCTCGAACGCACGTATAGTACCACCGCTTGCCGCGTTCGGCAGGCTCATTCGACTGAAGAGCCAAACAGGCACGTTCCTCCTTTTATTACCGACCCTCTGGGCGCTGGTTCTCGCATCCCGTGGTCTCCCGCCCTGGCGATTGATGATCATATTTCTTATCGGCTCATTTCTTATGCGCAGCGCCGGTGTAGTGCTCAACGATCTCGCCGATCGTTCACTCGATCGACACGTGACACGCACGCAGTCTCGCCCTCTTGCTTCCGGTGAACTTACGCCGGGCCATGCGATTGCCATTCTGATCGTCCTTGTCGCACTGGCTGCCATGCTGTTGCTGTTGCTCGATCCGATGACCATCATGCTGAGCCCCATGGCGCTTCTCCTGGCAGCACTGTACCCCTTTGCCAAGCGGGTCATCCATATTCCTCAAGCCATGTTGGGACTCGCCTTCGGGTGGGGAACGATCATGGCGTGGTCCGCTGCGCAGGGGACCGTGACGGCTCCAGCCTGGTGCATCTATGCAGCCACGCTGTGCTGGGCGATCGGCTACGATACGATCTATGCGTTACAGGACCAGGACGACGACCGTCGCATCGGCATTAAATCATCGGCCATCTTGTTCGGCTCGCGGACATGGCTCGCGGTCGGTGTGGCGCTCGGAGGGATGCTTCTCTTCTTGAGCATCGCAGGATGGCTCACCCAAGTCGGATGGTTCTTCTATCTGGTATTGATCGCCGTCGGGTTCTTTTTCGCCTGGCAGATACGCCGGCTCCGACGCAACGTCTCGGCGTCAACAGCTCTGTCCATGTTCCAGCAACACGCGTGGATCGGAACGGCTATCCTGGGTGGACTGCTTGGCAGCTTGTTACTATAAACTCAGCTCGCCGGCTTGGCAACCGGCATATCGCCAGGTTTCGGCGCGCGTAACGTATTCAGGTACATGGTCACGGCCTTTGCATCTGCGTCGCTGAGCCCGAGGGCGGGCATCCGCGTCTCTGGCTTCATCGCCTGTGGATTTCTCACCCACCGATAGATCCAGGTCCCGTTGAGTCTGAAACCGGCTCGATCGAGCGCCGGCCCGACCCTGCCGCCTTCACCACCAACGCTGTGGCAACCGTTGCAGCCATATTTATTGGCATAGAGCCGCTTGCCGACTTCCGCCAGCTGCGCGGCCTGCTCAGGCTTCATGGTCAGATCGGGTCTGGCAATATGCAGACCTTTGCCTGGCCTCGACAAAAAATAATTGAGCGCAGTCTGAGCGGCATCGAGGTCTTTTTTCGCCTGTGCCATGGCCGCCTGCTCTTTCGCATAGACTGATTCATCGACATCGACGTTCTTCTTCTCCGCTTCGTCACTGGCTTTCTTTTCAGCTTCGTCGTAGGTGTTTTTTGCCTGATCGAATTTGCCTTGGGCGGCTTGAACGGCATCCGCGAGCTCCTTCTTGCGTTCCTCGACCTTAAACTCAAGCTTCATGCCGTGCAGTGTTCGCACATAACCAACGATGGCCCAGATTTCCTCCTCAGAGAGCGTGTATTTGAAAGTCGGCATCGTCGGGACGGCAAAGTCATCGTCGCCGATCTTGTCGCCGCCGGGGCTCGTGTCTTTCATGTCGCGCGAAATGGTATTGAAGATATCCTCGTCTTTGAACGTCGACATCTCGGATTTGTTGGAGAGATCCTTGGGCTTCGGATCGGGCATTGACGCCCAATTGAACCCTTCGTTCTGACGCCCACTTTCGCCGTGACAGTGCATGCAGTAATGGGCATAGAGCTCGTGCCCTTTTCTCTGTTGCTCATTGGCACAGCCTCCGGCGACCATGGCCCACACTCCGACCAGGCCGGCCACCGCTCCCAGTACGTGAAGTCGTGCGGCCTTCATGCTGACTTCCCTTTCTTGAGCTTGCGTATGAGGACGAATTGAAATCCCAATGCCAGCCCCACAGCCATGGCAGCATACAGATAGGCCGAATAGTCTGGGGGAGCTTCCGCGCGGAAATACCACCAGGACGACACGGCTTTCTGGGAACCCTTTTCCCTGAGTTCGCCGCTGGCGTCTTTTTTTCCATCCCACACGGCAAAGGCGATGTTGATGAATTCGCCGGGCTTCACTTGGACGTCTTCATCAACATGCTCGTTCGCCAGACTTCGGAAGAACACTACTTTCCACGTCCCATTCGCATAGACACCCTTGGCCTTGACGTCCTGATGCGCCTGCGCCTTGAGGGTGCCGAAGCCCTTGGCGTTCATATCGACCGCTTTGTTCTCTTTATTCTTCCAAAACCAGATATTAACCGGGCCGCCTTCCACCTGCGCCATCGGTTGGCCATGTGCAAAGTGGGCTTTCTTGTCTCCCACCATAAATTCGAGCGCCGCCGCATCATCGGGGTCTTCGGTCGGATCGGCATATTCCAAGAGCACGGCGAGTTGAGTGCCATCGTGGAGAGCCCGAACTTTGAGGTCCTTGACGGTCGCTTCTTGAATTCGGTTCTGCCAATGGACCTGCGGCGACAGCGGAAACTGCGCCTGCGTCGCGCCGTTCCAGGCCGCGGCGTTGGGATCGTCGACCGGGAGGCCGCCTTTGACCATCGTCGCCCTGACCGCCACACTCTCCTGAGCCAGGCCGATCGTCGTCCCCGCGAAAAACAACAAGGCTCCGATCCCTGTAACCGCGCTGCCCCACTGAATCCGTTGTCTCATTCCCCTGGTCATACGAGCCTCGTTACGAGTTCGAATTTCGTCTTACTCCCAAGTTCGAGGAGATTGATGGGCACCGTCGTACTCACCCATGATGATTTTCCAGATCCATTCATCCGGCAACTCGACTTCCCAACGCGGCATGGCGGATTTCCACGGCATGCCTTCGATAGGGAGGCCGACCCCGCCTTTCTTGATGCGCCAGAACAGATAGCTTTCCTGGAGCATGGCAATCGTCGTCGGGTCTGAGAAGTTTGCCGGAGGAGGATTAAAGCCACGCGACGCCGGGCCCTTCCCGTCGAAATTCCCACCGTGGCAGGGCGAACAGAAGGCGGCATAGAACCCTTTGCCCTGCATGATGTTGTCGGGGGTTTTAGCCACTGGATTGGACAGGCCGGTATATTCTCCCGGAGGAGCCGGGTGAATGGTCCGATTTTCAGCAGGTGGCGCATCGCTCTGCGCCGTACTCCCATACGTTTGCCACCCCACCAAGAGCGGGAACAGAATCAACACGGCGTAGCGGGCTGTCTGCAACGCCCCGATTTTTTCGCCGGTCAAAAATCGCTGGATCGGTCCCCAGAATGCATCCTTCGATTCTCCGCTTAACGTCGCGAAGATCACGATGCCCGTCGTCGTCAGCATGATATAGAGAAAGATCAAACTGGACGGCAGCGGGGCGGACCCAGGAATATTGGGTACGATGAATTTCAAGAACAGATAGATGAGTACGGTCAGGATGATTGGTTTCCCCAACGAGCCACCCATAGTGCCTCCTCAGCGTGCTTGCGCCACAGCCACTGGACCGGACTCAGCCGCTTTCACCGGGGCAGCAGGCGCATGGCCCGGCACTTCCAATTCTGACGGATTGACGGATATTGGCTCTCCGCTCATTTGCTGCAGGAATGCGATGACGGACAAGATTTCATTTTTGGTCAAGCCGATTGGATTCTTATTGATGTAGGGCATCCGCGCCGGATATTCCTTCGGCAGACCCTCATGTCGATAGTCGAGATAGATGTAGGCTTGCGGCTGCGTCAAGCTTTCAAAAATAAAATCGCGGCTCAGCTTGGCTCCGATACCCTTGAGGTCGGGACAGCGGGCCGACTCACTGGGGCCGATCGAGTGGCAGAGTGCGCATTGGCCTTTGCTGAAGAAGATCTTCTGGCCGATGGACGCCATGTCCGTCGGCGTTTTCACCGTCGCAATGTCGAACTTTTCTTCGGCGGGCGGCAGCGATGCCATCTGCGGCACTGCGAGCGCGACCAGCGAGAAAAGGCCGAGCACGATCGCTACGAATCCGATGACTCGAGCAAACTGCGCGCGAATGAATAACAGAATAACGATCCCGGTCCCGACCACCGAGAGTCCAATCAGCTGTAACAAGACGACTTCACTCATAGTCCCTCGATATGATTCGCGCTAACTGCCCGCCTTCAGCTCTCAGCTATCAGTTAAACCTGACGGCTGATTGCTGACAGCTATTGTTTATCCAACCCTTGTGACCCGCCCGCCATCGCCGGCAATGCCCCATGAGGAAGCCCGCCCTTGGCCGACCCACTGGGCGCTTTCCCCTTATCACCCATTGTCGCCACCCAAAAGATGAAGGCGACCAACAAACAGAAAAGGAAGGTGTTCAATGCCATGAACGCCGCCGCATACCCCAACGCCGGGGAGTAAGCATAGGGCGACGAGTCCCGCATCACGCCGTACACATGCCAATGGACGCGTGACGACGATCGGGCATACCCCATGAGCGTCATGAGCAGAATCACCATCACTGCGTTCAGGACAAGCGCATAACCCGCGCGCGGCGGCATCCGGCCCCACACCATCTCCGTCGTAGTCTTCGCGCTCTTGAGGAGCAGCGCAGTGAGCGGCGTAATCGTGAGCATGACGAACAGGACGATCAACACCTGCGACGTGGAGAAGTAATTGATGCGAATGATGGCGGGAACGAAGTACCCCCACACACCAAGGACAATCACCGCGATCGCCGCGATCACCAGAACCCCGCCCATCACCGACCTCGCCACCTTGGCCCAGGTCGCCGTCTCCTCCTTGCCTGCGCGCCAGTACATGATGAAGCTCATGAAGGTGACAAGGATCATGAGATTCGCCACCGTCATTTTCGCCGACATCACGCCGAAGACACCCAGTAACGGATGGTGCGTTCCACCCATCTTTCTCGCTTCTTCTAAGCTGGCCACCAGGGAGTGCGGGGTCATCCAGACACCCAAACAGAGCAACAGGATGATCAACATGGCCATGATGGGCTTCCGATACCTCATCTCGGAACCTGGGATGCGGTACGTGATCCCGAGCCAGAAGTAATAGTTCGCTCCTAGAAACAGCACACCGATCAGCATGGCCTGCAGGATGAACAGCCATGACAGGAAGCCGCCCATGAGCGTAATCCCCATCTGTTGGTTGTACTGATATACCTCGCGCATAAGCCAGTAACCGGCAAACGGCAACGGGAGCATTCCAAAAACTCCGATAAAATTTCCAACGTATCCCATCCAATCATAATGATCTCGTTCCTCGACCGCCGTCGCGGACAGATAACGGACACCAGCATAGGCGCCACAGATGAAGCCACCCAACACGACATTGGCGATCAGGCGGTGAATGTTGACGGGCCACCAGGTTGGATTCCACGTGGCCGCCCAGGCCCTGGCAATATCAGATCCCTCTGCGATCACCACCGGACTCGCCTGGAACGTGGCCCAGGAGTTCGGCACGATCATGATAAAAAATGCAAAGACGTTCAGCAGGAATCCCAAGAAGATATGGAACGTCTTCTTGCCGCCGTCCTGCATGGCATCCCACCCGTACCAATAGAGATAAAGCGTCACGGTTTCGAGCAGGAAGAGCAAGCAATAGACGATGAAGGACGGGAAGAAAATATCCGTCAGGTAGTTCATGAGCTTGGGATAGAAACCGATCAACAGAAACAAGAGGATGCCGCCGAAGAGTGCGGTCGTTGCGTAGGAAGAGGTCAAGAGCTTGGTGAATTCCTTCGCCAGCTTGTCGTAACGCTTCTCACCGGTCTTCCAGCCGACAATCTCGCAGACCCACGCAAAGATGGGGACGCCCAAGACGAACCCCGCCAACAGGAGATGGAGCTGTGCAATGACCCAAATGATGTTCCGGCTGCCGATCCCAGGAATGTCCCGATAGGCCGTCGCGGCCGCGGGGGCAACACTATCTGCTGCAAGCCCCAGTGCAGGGAGACCAAAGAGACCCGCTGCCAGCAACAGCACCGGGAGCATCCCACCGCGACCGCAACCGGTCTGGAGAAGCCGCCGAATCATTCCGTCCTGGTGTCGCATGGCCCTCACCTCATCATCTCCCGCGTTACGGTTTCTTGGGTGCGGGCTGAGCAGTCGCTTTCGAATCTGCCTTCGCCTCAGCCGCTTTTCCTGCTTTGCCTTTGCCCTTATTCTTTCCTTGCGTCCCTTCTTCAGCTTTCTTCTTTTCCAGTTCATCCAGTTGGGCAGTTAACTGCGTGATGAGCTTCTCATCCTTATTGAGCGCATCCAGCGGCTTGTACGGAGGCTGCGCTTTGACTTCGGGTTTCTTGCAACACTCGTGAGGATGCGGTGTGGTCACCGGCAGCGCACTCCAAAACAGCAGCGACAATACGACGCCCGTTCCTGCAAATGCCGTGAGCATCAGGCCTTGATCGGCCGGGACCCGCATCAGATCCCAGCGCATCACCCGCCTTTGATAGTTCTCCTGAGCCGGTTGAGCTCCGGTCGTCGCACTTCGAATGACTCGCCCGATGATGGATAAGCCGATTAACAACATGACGAGGAGCACGGCAGTGGAGACTGTTCCCCACAACGTCAATTCGATCCCGATTCGCTCGGCGATAGGAACCCATTTGAGCATCTCGGTTTCGAAGAGCGAATGCGCTGTGGAGATTCCCGTCTCCGTCGTAAACCCGACCACCAACCAGAGAATGGGAAGATAGAGCGCTCCAATTATGGCCGTCTTGATCCACAAGGACAGACCGATCCCATCCGGCGGCTCAAGCCGTAGGCGATCGAGAAAATACGTCCTCGCCACGACGCCATAGGCCCAGATGTCGATGGGGATGCAGAGGAGGAACAACAGCCCGATCCCGACTCCCTCGCCGATGTGCGAGTCGAGCCCCATCATGAGTATTGGCAAGGCAAATACCGTGACGGGGCTGGCCAACACCATGAGAAACCCCAGCCCAATTCTCGCCTCGAAATTGATGATTCCCATGGCGAGAAACAACAGCGCAAACGCGAGCTTGATCGGGAACCCGGTCCAGAAGGTGAACCAGAGGAGCTTCAACGCGAGTTTGACCGGTGAAGTGGTTTCTTGGTCAGTCATACCGTCATATCCGTCGGGCGCAGAGCAGTCTGTTTCTCTTAATCCAAGAACTCGCGGTTGATGATCGCCGACACCGTAAAGATCAGGATCGTGGCCATCACGACGATCCATCCGATCAATGCAATCGGCCGCTTAAAGATGTTCCGTTCCGGGTCGCGATCGATGAAGGGTAAGGCAGCCAGCAACGCCATGAACGCCCCAGGCAACGCGACGGCTCCTAAGAACTGCCCGAACTCACCGGCGAAAATCTTGAGCCGAAGCATCTGGAACAGGAACAAGAAGTACCATTCCGGCTCCGGATGGTAATCACCCGGGTCCGGCGTGGCTTCTTCAAGCAACACCACTGGCTCCCAAAAGGCCATGGCGCAGATCGACAAGAACACCGTCACCATGCCGACGATGTCCTTCCAAACCTGCCGTGGAAAGAAATAATCGCTCTTGACCTTGAGTTCTTCGACCGATCCACGGAAAGGCCCGGCCGGCCCAGCCTTGCGGAACAGAAAAATGTGCAACCCGGCCAGTCCCATCAGAGCCGCCGGGAGAATCATCACGTGGATGACGAAGAACCGGCTGAGCGTCATCTGACCCGGCGTCGGCCCCCCTTTGAGAAATCGCGCCATGAAATCGCCGACGACCGGCGTCTTGTCCATGATCTCGACACCGACAGTGGTCGCCCAATAGGCCCGCTGATCCCAGGGAAGCAGGTAGCCGGTAAATCCGAATCCCATGACAAGACCGAAGAGAGCCAAGCCGACCAGCCAGATCAACTCGCGCGGCTTTTTATACGCGCCCCACAAAAACACTTGAGACATATGTGCGAAGACACACACGACCATGGCGGTGGAGCCCCAGAAATGATAGCTCAGCAGAAACCAGCCATAGTCGACGTCATGGATGATGTATTGGGTGCTCGCATAGGCATGGTCGGCGGTCGGCACATAGTAAAACATCAGAAAAATACCGGTGACGGCCTGCATGATGAAGATGAACAGCAAGATGGAGCCGAAGATATAGGCCCATCGCGAGCCGCCAGGGACCGGCTCGTTCAGCATCTTGGCTTGAAGCGTCTTCAAGCCGACGCGCTCGTCAACGAAGGCGATGACTTTTTCGAGCGCGGTTGGCTGCGTGCTGGTCGAAGAAGACTCTTGCATGGACGTCTAGACGATCCGAATTTGCGCTTTAGTCCCGGCCTTGAATTCCATGTCGACGATCTGGACGTCGCCGCTGGCCGACACCTTGATCGGTAACGCATCGAGCGGACGCGGAGCCGGTCCGTCGAGAACTTTGCCAGCCGCATCGTAGATGCTCAAGTGGCACGGGCAAAGGAAGACCTGCCCGAGAAGTTTGTGTTGCCGCCACTTATAGCCGCAACCGAGATGCGGGCATTTGCCCGAGAATGCGATGTAGGGCACCTCTTTTTTGTTGACCCACACGCTCATGCCGGTTGCATCGCGGAATTCCATATCCTTGCCCTGATAGACCTTCTCCAGCACCGCCGGCGTCGCCTTTAGGATCCAGACGTTCTTTTCGATTTCGGCCTCGGGCATGTAGGCTTCCTTGACCTTTTTCTTGTACTTAAATTGGACTCCGATGTCTTCCTGCTTGATCTTCCCAACGTTGCCGATCTTCAGCCAGGAATTGTCAAACGGCTGATACATCGGCTTCATCAGATACCGGAGGACGGGATAGGCGATCGGCAACCCGATCAAGAATCCGATCGCGTGTGTGAAGTTCATGAAGAACGTGCGCCGCTTGACGCTTTTCTCCAGTTCGGGGAATGGCACTAAGACTTCGCCCGGCGTCACATGAATATTCTCTTCAAGATGCGCGATTTCCACTTCGTGCGTCGTGACAAAGTCCTCGCGCTTGAACGCGGGGAGGGCCAGAATCTCCGACGCAGCAGACCGAAGCTCCACGAGATGATCCGAGACGGACTGCACGTGTGCCATCGCGACTTGCCGCTCGCCGCTTCCGTTCATGGACACGACGATGTGGCTCACTTCGCGGGACAACGGGTCCATGATGACCCGCGTGACTTCTCCGATCTCGCGATCCGCTGCACGAACTTTGGACTTGAGCTTGGGTTGCATACTACTTTTTCTTGATCGGCTTCGGCGTGTTCACCGAGGTGTTCTTGAACGTGACCAGCCACGAGGCGAGCGCCTCGACGTCCTTTTCCTCCATAAGGTCCTTATATTTGTCCGGCATCTTCTTCTTCTCGTATTCCTTTTCGAACCCATCTGCCATCCAGCTGCGAGGGTCAAGGATCTTCTGCTTTATATCTTCGACCGTCATGTAGCTGCCGATGTTGTCGAGCTCAGGGCCGCGCTTCTTTCCGCCCTCCCCTCTCAACTTGTGGCAGTTGTAGCATTCTTGTAATTGCCACTGATCTTCGCCCAACTTGAGAATGTCGCCTCCGGCCGCTCCCGAAGTGGACGTGGGGCCTCCGGCCCCTCCGGCTCCTTGGGCAGCCGGTGCCTGATCGCCTCCCAACGCCTTGATCCGCTCGGCCAGCGCTTTTGCTTGTTCGTCCAGTGCTTTGGCTCTAGCGATCAACTCGTCGGCCTTGCCCTGTTCAGTCGCGGCCCGTTTGGGCTTCAGGATTTTTTCGATCTTGCCCTTCTCGTCCTCCGGATCGTACTGCGGCCAGAGCGACGCTCCGGCGATGTAGGCAACACAGAGGACGATATAGAAGACCAGGAGGGCACCCAACGCCTTCACACCACTCAGGGGCTTTAGCGAGGGCGCATCCAGCAGGATGAAGACCACAGCGCCGAGGATCGCATAGGCAAAGAACATCATCTGGAAGACCGTTGGGAACTCGAGCGCCTTCGTGACTCCGAACAGCACTCCTCCCACGACCAGCCCGATCACCAACTTCTTAATCACGTTACCCATAGAGATCCCTTTTCCTTAGTGGGCGTTCCGAACCGGATTCACTTGGCCCCGGCAGGGGCCGGACTCCCCTCCGGCGCATGTCCTTTCGCTTCAGAAGGCCTGAGCGTGACGAAGATAGCGAAACTGACGACCACATAGAAAGCAACGGTGATCGCGGTAATCCACCAGGCAGAATAGGCCAAGGTCGGCGTAAATGATTCTGCCGTGAAGTCCGGGAGCAGATTGTAGGTGTGAAAATATTTCCGCAGCAGCGATCGAACCGCTCCCATCAACCCCATCGTCCAGATGGCGCTGAAGGCCAGGAAGACCAGGACGAACTGCGACGCGAAATCGATCTTGCCCCAGACGATCGTACCTTGACTGATGGCTCGGTTATAAATGATGTAGTTCACGACCGTGACGAAGACTAACGTAAATGCCGCGGAATTCTTGGCCGGCATCAACGCTAGAAAATTCCAATCCGACGGCAGCTCGAGTTCGGCCACTAACTTGGCACCGGTCGGGACGAACCCGTGTGGAGTCAACCAGATCGCGTCCCCAACCACGACCATCAGGAAACCGACTTTGATGACCGTGCGGGAGGACACCGTCAAAGGGATGAATCGGCCGAGCACCACGGGAAGGAGAGTCAACGGGATTAGGATCGCTAACGACATTGGATCAGGGACAGGGAATCGATCCCAGGCCCACGTCATCACAAAAGGCAAAGCCACCATCACAATCGGAGCAAAGATGGTCATCCTCACCCGTTCCACCCCCTCGATGCGTTTCATGCTGAGCCAGATATAATAATTGCTGGCCAGGAAGATAAGTCCCACCATGGCCCCTTGCATCTCGAAGAACATGGAGAGCTGGTCCGCCATCATGTACGGACAGATCGAGGCATCGTAGTCACACAATTCGTAGGCCAGCAGATAGCCCATGAAGGGGAGGAACAACAACGCACCGACACCGATCAGATTTCCGACAAAGCCCATCCAATCGTAATAGGCCCGTTCTTCCTCTTTCTTCGCCGCCATGTACATGTAGGCCGCAACCAACCCCGTGATGAACCCACCGAACGTCACATTGCCGACGAGACGGTGTAGATTCATGGGCATCCAACTGTAGTTATAGATCTTGTCCCACAGCGTGGCCGTCGCAAGAAACTCGGCAGGGGACATGCCTTCCGCTTTCACCGGTGTGTTCATGAACGATGTCGGACCGTCAATCACAAACAAGGTAATGGTTCCGACCAGATTGAGCAGGACACCCAACGCGATATGCCGGGCCTTCTTCTCCCCTTTCCAGGCATCCCAGGAATAGAAGTACATGTAGAGCAGAATCGTTTCTCCAATGAATAAGAGCGGATAGACGACTGCGAAAACGAGAAAGAAATGATTGATCAACCAGGTGGTGAACTGCGGATAGGTCGCCAACAGGACGAAGATAAACAGTCCGCCGGTGAGGGCGGTCATACTGTAGAGAATGACCGTGACCTTCATGACCTCCTTCGCCAGACGATCGTAGCGAGGATCCTGTTTCCGGTACCCCAACCACTCCGAGATGACGACGAAGATGGGAGCACCGAGGATGAAGGCGGCAAACAGGATGTGGAGTTGGGCGACGATCCAGACCGCGGTGCGGTTACCCGTGTAGGGAAACTCCACCGGAGGCGCCCCGGGAGCCTGGGCATATGCCGCTCCTCCGAACAGCGCCACGAGCGCACAGAGAGCGAACAGACTACGCTGCCATGTTTTCATGATGTTTCGCCGCCCTCCTCCCCTAAATCGACATTCGACCGGCGCTTGCTGTCTTGATTACTTCGCCGTCTCTGCTGACGCCACTGCGATAGTGCCCGCGTCAGCCCATAGCTTCTTTTCAACGTCCCAAGCCTTTCCGGCCAATCCGAAATTCCGCTCGAACAGCATCAGCTTCCATCGGTCATCCTCGGAGAGCTTGCTCTTCCACGCCTTCATCTTCGTGTTGGGCACGCCTTCGGAAATGCGCCAGAACCAGACGGAATCGGAATAGAGCTTCATGCGTTCACCGTTGCGGAAGTCTCGCGCGCCAGCCTTGACCGGTTTGCCGTCTTTCCCGTGACAGCTGGCACAGTTCACATCCGGATTCGTTTCGCCGATGAACAGCTTTCTCCCTTCTTCCATCTTCGCTGCATCCGTCCACCAACCGGCCGGCATATGTTTGTCGGCATATTCAGCAGGAGCTGGCGGCGGAGGAACAATCGGCCCTTCCCCACCTTCTCCGCAGCCCACCACGGCCCATCCCAATCCCAGAACTATCGCCAGCTGTGCACACGTCATCTGCTTCATATCGATCCCTCGCTCCTTATAATAAATTGAGAATCAAAGGCGAAAAAAAGCGCTTTGACCGGGGCAAAGCTGCCCCAGCAAAAGCGCCGATCCTTAACGCATCCCTTGAAGCCACGCGCAGACTCTCCGCCACTTCAACTGACCGATCCGGCGAGGTGCACATCAGCCCCACGGACCGCCATCGGTTATTTCTTGCGTTTCCCTTGCGATTTCCCCCGCTTCTGTTCTTGCCTTCGCCACGAACGAACCATCTTCATGCACACGAACCCGCCAACGGCCACGGCTCCGGCCCCTAACCCAAGAAAAACCCACACCGGAGGACTGTTCACATCGTGAATACAGCCGGTCCCGAAGTTCACCTGAACTTTTCGTTCCGTCTCCAGGTCTTTCGGATCAAATTGTATCTTATGATCTTGCTGCTCTCCTTTGGCTTCCACCAACAGTGGATCGCCAAGATTGTCGTTATGAAGATGAAACGTCGCCTTATAGTACCCATCTCCATCGGTTTTCACGATCTGACCGTAGGAGACCTTGGTGTCCTTCACCAAGACATCGACATTGGCGCTGCCTTTTCCATCGGCGTCACAGACGAACCCCTCGACCGTGAACCGGTGGTCGGCTTCATGCGTCGCCGAAACGACAGAAGGGAAGCCGCCCAGCCCAATTGTTCCTATCACGGCGGCAAGCACGCTCCGCCGCAACTGAATCCCCCTTGTTTGGTTGCACCTCACGTACGCGACGTTACCGATTTTCTGCCGGTGAGTTTCCGCTTGCTCCCTCACACAACAGAACAGCTTCTCTGAGCAGGCTCGCCTAATTTTAAGGCCGACCCTTTTAGCATGGGGCTTCCTGTTTGTCAACGAGAGGAGGCGCGAAGTTACTGTAAAAATAAGCACGTTTCCAAGGACTTGGAAATAGCAGTGTTCTTGACACCCGACTTCATTCGCGCAGCCAAACTGGCGAAATTCTTCCGAAGTGGCTCGGGAAGCGTGTGGGATATGAGAGGACCAGATGCGAACGGTGGTGAAAAGCTTAGAGATGCCCTCGGGCCTTCGCCTCGGTGGCCACGCGTTCGGCTTCAGCCCGTCGTTCTGATTCTTTTTTTGCCATCCACGCTTCCCATGACTTGCCTGTAGCCGTGTCTTCGCCGGTAAAGGCAATCGCGGCAATGTCACCGTAACGAACGATGGCGGCATTCGAGTTCTCGGCAGGAAACAATTCGATGGTAGATTCTGATCCCGCCAGGCGGCGATTGAAGATGTAGCCACACAGTGATTCGCCCGATTTTAACGACAACGTCACGTCACCCCGATAGTCGAACGCGAGTTCAACGGCCTCGGCAACTTCATCGAATGAAGCCGGCCTGAACACTCTTCCCTCAAGGCCTCCACCCTGGCCACCACTGTGGTTCTTCGTATCGGTCATTGAATAGCCATAAGGCGTGAAGCGTGTGTGAAGAACACCAAGTTGCGGAAGAACCTTCACGCGAGGTACTATCGGGACGTGGGGAGCAAGGTCAATTTAACGGTCCGACTGAAGCCTGAAACGGAGCCGAAAGTATCCTCCACCGCAGAGGCTTCATAGCCGCAATGCACCATGCAGTCGGCGCATTTTTCGTTCCGCCCTGTACCATAACGATCCCACTCGGTCAGCTCCATAAGGTCACGAAACGTTTGTGTATATCCTTCCTGCAACAGATAACAGGGTTTTTGCCAGCCGAATACATTGTAGGTCGGATTCCCCCAGGGAGTGCATTGGTATTCTCGCCGGCCCATTAAGAAGTCCAAAAACAACGGAGACTGATTGAATCGCCAGCTTCTCTTGGGGCGGCCGAGAATCCGCGAGAATAATTCCCGCGTCCTCGCGCGCTTCAAGAAATGCTGCTGGTCCGGCGCCTTCTGGTAGCTATAGCCCGGAGAAATCATCATGCCTTCCACACCGAGCTCCATCATTTCGTCAAAGAATTTCCGCACACGCTCCGGATTGGCATCGTCGAACAACGTCGTATTCGTCGTCACACGGTGACCCCGCTTGAGTGCCGCCTTGATCGCCTTTAACGCGATGTCGTAGACCCCGTCACGGCACACTGCTAGATCGTGTTCGTCGCGCAACCCGTCCATATGGACGCTGAACGTGAGGTACTTCGAGGGCTTGTATTCATCGAGCTTGCGCTCCAAGAGGATGGCGTTCGTGCAGAGATAGACATACCGCTTTTGATCCACGAGCCCTTCAACAATCTTGGCGATCTCCGGATGTATCAACGGTTCGCCGCCCGGGATACTCACGATTGGTACCCCGCACTCCTCCGCCGCAGCCCAGCATTGCTCCGGTGTCAGCCGCTTGTCGAGGACGTGATCAGGATATTGAATTTTTCCACAACCAGCACAGGCCAGATTGCAGCGGAACAACGGTTCAAGCATGAGCACCAATGGGTACCGTTTCACCCCTTTGAGCTTCTGGGTGAGGACATACTTTGAAACCGTCAACATCTGAGAAATCGGAACGGCCATCCAGTTTTCCTTCTCTTGACGCTGTGCTGTAATGGTGAACGGCTATGGGTGGGAGTCTGGCTAGTAGACCCCTTCAGGTTCAGCTGGATTCTAACATCCCACCAATTACTCGTCAATTTACGAGGGAGTCACCTCTAACCGCCGAGGAAGCATGTTACGAAAATCATGATGATCCCGAGTTGGAATGCCGTCAGCACGCATGAAGCGCGATTTGGAGGCGCCGAGCGGGTTCGAACCGCTGCATCGCAGTTTTGCAGACTGCTCCCTTACCACTTGGGTACGGCGCCTCGCGAGGGCGGCATTATAGTCTGGGCAAGGGGCACGGGGCTAGTGGTGAGGGGAGAGTGGACTACCGCTTATTTGAAAGGACGGGAATTTCTTTCCCGAGCGTCGACGGCTGATCGGAGTGAGGAACAACCGGCTCCCACTCGGAATGGGGCTGAGTGGCTGATACCGCCTCGCCGTTTCCTTCGGCTTCTTTTTCTTTTGCGAGAATTTCAACTTCCCGAATCAGGGTATCCATTAATTCGTCCATCGGCACCTTGCGAACCAGCTTGCCCTTCTTGAAGAGAATTCCCTTTCCTTCTCCGCCGGCAATGCCGATGTCAGCTTCTTTCCCTTCACCGATCCCGTTGACGACGCAACCCAGAACCGACACGTTGAGCGGTGCCTTGATATGTCCGAGCTTCTTCTCCAATTCGTTGGCCATTCGAACGACGTCGATCTCGACCCGCCCACAAGTCGGACAGGCGATGACGTTGATCCCTCGATGCCTGAGTTCCAGCGACTTCAGAATTTCAAATCCCACTTTCACTTCCTCGACTGGATCGGCCGCCAATGACACCCGCAATGTGTCTCCAATCCCCTGCGAGAGCAAATAGCCCAGCCCCATCGCCGACTTGACGGCTCCGGTCATGGCCGTCCCAGCCTCGGTAATGCCGATGTGCAACGGATAATCGGATTGATGAGCAAAGAGCCAATAGGCGTCGATCGCGTGATGAACGTCAGACGCCTTGAGCGACACCTTCATGTTGGTAAAGCCGACGTCTTCGAGTGCGTGAACGGCGTTGAGGGCCGATTCAGCCAATGCCTCGGGCGAGGGCCATCCGTATTTATCCAACAGGGGTCGCTCGAGCGAGCCGCCATTGACTCCTACCCGAATCGGAATCCCGACATCGTTGACCGCTTTGATCACTTCCTCGACTTTCCACCAGGCGCCAATATTACCGGGATTGATCCGGACACAGTCGACGATTTCAGCCGCCTTCAGAGCCAGCCGGTGATCGAAATGAATGTCCGCAATCAACGGTACGGTCATGGCGGCTTTGATCTTGCTCAGGACATTTGCCGCTTCGACGTCCGGCACAGCGACGCGAATCACTTCGCATCCGGCCGCTTCGAGCTGGCGAATTTGCTCGATCGTCGCCGCGACATCCCGCGTGTCCGTCGAACACATCGACTGGACGGATACCGGAGCATCCCCTCCGATTTTCACTGGACCGACTTTGATCTGCCGTGTTTTCCGTCTGGTGATGTGCATGACGATCTAGTCGCAGCTAGCTGCCTTGCTCGTCTCCGTGCGGGAGATGGTCTGTCAATGCCGCACCAGTGAATCGGTCTCTGGCTGCCGGCGTTTTGCCGATGAGTTCCTTCACGCTCTGGTAGATTCCCTCTGCCGTCAAACCGTACCGCTCGCGCAGAAGATCTTGAGGCCCCTGTTCGATATACCAATCAGGCAATCCGATGACTTTCGTCGCCACATCCGTAACACCGGCCTCCGAGAGGGTCTCGAGCACGGCTGAGCCGAACCCGCCCATCTTGCATCCCTCCTCGACGGTCACAACATAGCGGACACGCTTGGCCACGTCCACGATCAACTCACGATCCAGCGGTTTCACGAAACGTGCATTAACGACCGCTGTCGACACGCCGTCCTGGCTCAACCGTTCGGCGGCTTTCACCGCTTGCCAGACCGGCACACCGATCGCGATGATCGCGACATCGGTTCCCTCCCGCAGCACCTCGCCTTTTCCGATCGGAAGCATATCCATCCGCGAATCCATCTCGACACCGAGGCTGACTCCGCGCGGATATCGGACCGAAGCAGGCCCATCATACCGGAGAGCGGTCTTGAGCATGTGTTGTAATTCGTTCTCGTCTTTCGGCGCCATGACCACCATGTTCGGCACGTGTCGAAGATAGGCGTAGTCGAAGGCGCCGTGGTGCGTCGTCCCGTCCTCCGCGACCAACCCTCCGCGATCGATGCACAACGTGACCGGCAGATTCTGGGTAGCGACATCATGCACCACCTGATCGTACGCCCGTTGCAAGAACGTCGCATACATCGCAACCACCGGCCGTAACCCTTGAGTCGCAAGGCCTGCGGCAAACGTGACCGCGTGCTGTTCGGCAATCCCGACGTCATACAATCGCTCCGGAAATTCCTTCTCAAAGATGTTGAGGCCGGTTCCTTCGCACATCGCTGCCGTGATCGCCACGACTCGTTTGTCTTCGCGGGCCAACTTGACCAATGACTCGATGGCAATCTGCGTATAGGACGGCCGCGCCGCCTTCATGGCCAGTGCACCGGTTTCGCGCACGAAGGACGGACAGGCATGAAACCAGACAGGGTTCTTCACCGCCGGCTCATAACCCAACCCTTTTTTGGTAATGACGTGCAGCAAGACGGGGCCCTTCATCTTCAATACATTGTCCAAGGTGGGAAGCAGGTGGTCAAAATTGTGGCCGTCGATGGGTCCGGCATACTGAAACCCGAGCTCTTCGAACAAGAGACCGGGAAGGATCGCTCCCTTGGCCAACTCCTCGGCCCGCCGAGCGAGCTTCTTCATGTCAAGGCCGATGCGAGGAATCTTCCTTAATAATTGTCCTGTCTCCTCTCGCATCTTCGTGTAAAACTCCCCGGTGAAGGTGCGATTGAGGTAGGAGGAAATCGCCCCGACGTTCTTCGAGATAGACATTTGATTGTCGTTCAAGATCACCAGAAAATCTTTTCCCAACCCGCCGGCATGATGTAAACCTTCCAGTGTCATTCCCGCCGTCATTGCTCCATCGCCGACGACGCAGACGACTTTGTGCTTCTGTCCCAACTGTTCACGGGCTTCAACCATCCCGAAGGCCGCCGAGACGCCGGTACCGGCATGGCCGGCGTTGAACGTATCAAATTCACTTTCTTCCCGCTTGCAGAATCCGCTCAACCCGCCGTATTGCCGAAGGGTATGGAAGCGTTCGCGCCGGCCTGTGAGCAGTTTATGGGCATAGGCCTGATTGCTGGTATCCCAGACGATCTTGTCCTTCGGGGTGTTTAGGAGGTAATGCAAGGCGACGGTGAGTTCAACGACCCCCAAGTTTGACGCGAGGTGGCCTCCCACGTTGGAGACCACACTGATGATTTGCTCCCTGATCTCCTGGCAAAGTGTGGGAAATTGCACAGGCGATAGCCGCTTCAGGTCGGCTGGGCTGGAAATGCTCTTCAAGATCGACATACACCGCACTCCTTTGCGTGAAAGTAAAGGCCTGGTGACAAAAGTCTAGGTTCAGACAGGCTCAGACGAAGCAGCAAGGTGGCTTGTTAGCTGGCAGATGTCAGTTTCACATACAAACCCCACACTGTCAAGCGGTTAGGTCGTTAAGTTACTTTCAGCGTCGGCCTGGGTCTGATTCAAATCGATAGGTGACCACGGTCGAAAGGGTAAAGTCCGCAGCGCTCCCGGTTATAAAATCCACATTTTCGACAGCATAGACCTGCCAGAGCCAGTGGGGAGCCATGCGATAGCTGAACCCCAGGACTGTTTCCGTCACGCCCTTGTCAAACACGTCTGAGCCGGTCCCGTGAAAGGGTGTGGAATAGAAGTCGAACTGGGCGGTGATCGAGAAGTTCTCCGACCACAAATACTCCGCGATCGCCATAGCAGACAGGGTCGGCTGCAAAGAGAACCCCGCTATAGTGCCTGTGGGCAAGACACCATTAAGATTGGCATATAGGACAAATCGTCCCGCCACAAGCTTCTCTACCTGCAGACCCAATCCAAAATCGGGACTCCCGCTTCCGAAAAATTCGGCCTGATTTCCTGTCGGTAACTTCACGGCGCCTCTCAGTGAGACAGCGGGTGTTGCCGCAGTTTCGGTGACGAGCTGATACTTGCTCACGAGCATGGTATCCCCCAGTCCGCTCGCGCCGGGACCTCCGGTCATGACTGTTTGTCCACTATGGGTCACATTGAATGCAAAGTTAGTGTTGCTGAGCGCTGCGCGCGCTGGGGACAAGCCGGTCGTTACGCGCTCGACCTGTTTGATGGCCCCATCCATGAATCCATCCCAACGGTAGAGCACCGGCACTTCGAGGCCTATCTCCAATTTCTCAGTGGCACCGTACCGAAGGAAGAGACCAGACCGCAGGGTCTCGAACTTCACGGTGACCGTGGTCTGGGGAGACCCACTATCGAAGATGCTCGCCGTCTCGGCCAATTCCAGCCGCAAGTCCAACGTACCTGGTTTGACGACTGTGGCGCGGTCACCCGGGAGGCTCAAGACCAGCTGTTGAAAGGGTTGAAAATTCCGGACTGGGAATGGACCGAACCCTTCGGCCCACGCGAGCCCCGATGGTTGACACACGATGATCAACATTCCTGCCATCAGACAGGAGGACGAAAAGAGATGGCTGAACTTGTCCTTTCGTTTCACATCAATACGGGAAATCCAGTCCGGCAAATACCGCTCCCCCCTCTTTACTGAACCCATAATCGACTCGGCCCACGACGTTGGGCCTGACGATCCCGCGGAATCCTAGACCGGGCGTGACTCGGTAGTTTGTGAAACTGAGGTCTTGCCACTTGCTGAAGACCTGACCGGTATCCACGAAGGGCGCGATCTCGAAATCGGCCATCACACCTGCGATCTTGGTTCGCGCCACGTGGAACCGCTCCTCCACGCTGAACGCGAGCAGATTTTTATCGATATAGCGGTCGACGCCATATCCGCGAAGATTGTTTTGTCCCCCTAAGGAACTCTGTTCGAAGAACGGGACCTGATCCCCGATCGTCGCTTGGAGATCGGCGCGGACAACGAGGATGGCGCGTTTCGATTCACTCGGCAAAAGTTTTTTCACCTCCAACTCATAGCGAGAATAGACTGGGTGTTGGCTGTTACTGGTATTCTGATTCAACTCGGCATAGGCGTTTACGGCCATCCCATCGGTGGGAGTCACGAGGTTGTTGCGCGTATCGTAATGGAAACTCGCACGATGGCCGATGATCGTGGTGTGCCCCTGAACGCCGGGGACAGTCGGAAACACGGTTCCGGTGAAGGGAAGATCTGTCGCGCCTTGTTGCAATTCTACATCGCGAACTCGCTGGCCGATGGAAATCTGCGTCACTTCATTTGCGTAGATCCCAAATCGCCAGTTCCCCCTGATTTCCCGAGCCGTATAGTTGGTTTGCTCGTCTTCGTTGGTAGAGTCTCCCAATCCAAAGAACCGCGCGGTGGCATTCTTAAAGAAGGTCCCTCCGAAGTTCAGAAAATAACGTCCGCCGCCGAATGCGGGATCCGTATAGTCGAAGAGCACCCTTCGTTCGATCTTCTCGGCAAAGGATCCGATGAATCTCATCTGCCGCCCGCCCGGCTCGTACCGAAACACATTGATGATGCCTTTATTGCCAACGATCGAGTTGTTGATAAACATGGGGGCGACGATGTAGCGGAGTTCCCCGTCTGGATCGGTAATCAGGATGGGGACGAGCAACCCTGCATCGTTGCCGTCGTTCTTGCTGGTGGATACGGAAGGGATCGGGAAGTACTGCGCCTCAGCTCCTACGTTGTTCGGACACGTAACGGCACTCGCCGCCACAACTACCAGTACAACGGCGACAAAGCCGCGAAGGTTGTACATGGACGTTCCGGACGGAGCTATGGAGAGCTGACGTGATTGGATTTCTTACGAAGTTGCTCGACTAAGTCTGGGTAGCCTGAAGAACGGAGAATCTTGGTAAATTGTCCTCGATAGTTATTCACAAGACTCACGCCGTCCACCACCACGTCGTACACACGCCAGTCACCGGACTTGTTGAGCAATCGGTAGTCGAGCGGGATATCGGTTTTCCCGGTCTGGACCTTTGTGCGGACTTCGGCATAGTCCTTTTCCGTGCGTTCGTTGATGTAAAGGACACCCTCCCCCGAATAGGTCTCGATCTTGTCGGCATACGAACTGACCAAGAGAGATTTAAACAAGCCAACAAACTCCTGTTTGTCCTTATCGGACAGCGTATTCCACTGAGCCCCCAGCGCCCGTCTTGACATCTCTTGATAATCGAACCGATCGCCGACGACTTTCTCCAGCAGCTGCCTCCGCTCATCGGCCTTCGCCGGTTGTTTCAACTCCTTGTCGCGGAGAATTCTCAGCACCTCGTCAATCGTTCCCTTCATCGCATCCGTCGGTGGGCCAGCGTAGGCCATGTCGAACGACAATCCGGCAAGGAACAATGTCGCCACAACTCCGAGGCCACACAAGCATGCCAGGCTTCGCCGTAACCAGCGATTCACCATTTGCATAGGTGTCATAAGAGTTCCTCTTCCGCTCGGTCCTGCCGTTACCGGCCGCAAATCACTGTACTTTACCATGAACATACTGGCTCACCAACTCCTCAAGGTCGAGGCCCGACTCCGTGTCTCGAATCATATCCCCGGGTTTCAACGGGTCACCTCCTCCTCCCGGAGAAAGCTGCAAGAACTTCTCGCCGATAATACCGCGCGTCTTGATGGAGGCGATGGTGTCGGAATACAGCTTCACGCTGTTGTTCACCGTAAGCAACACCGCCGCCCGATCGTCCCTCAGCGTGATGCCTTTCACTCGCCCGACTTCCACGCCGGCGATCTCGATGGATGCCCCTGGCTTTAAACCGGTCGCCGTATTGAACTGGGCCTCGACCTCGTACACATCCCCTCCGATGAGCTCCAACTTGCCCAGCTTGATGGAGAGATAGGTCAGACACGCGATCCCGGCCAAGACGAAAATGCCGACGACTAGCTCCAGCTTGGCTTTTTCCATGATAAACGCTCCTTCGTTCTAGTTACCGGTCGTGGGCCGCCGGCATCGCAACAGTCCCTCCAACGGAAATAAATTCTCTAATCTCTTCATCGGTGGTCTGTTGAAACTCTTTCGCCGGTGCCATCGCAGCAATCTTTCCTCTTCGTAGCATCGCCACCCAATCGGAGATGCCAAATATCTCCGGAATCTCGTGACTGACCATCACGGCCGTAAATCCGAATCGACGCTGGGTCGCAACGATCAAGTCGTGAATGGATTTGACCATCAGCGGATCAAGGCCGGTCGTTGGCTCGTCAAACAAAATGATCTCTGGCTCCATGACCAACGCACGGGCGAGTCCGGCGCGCTTTCGCATCCCTCCGCTCAGTTCGGCAGGGAACTTGTGTCCCATGCCGTTCAACCCAACCTGATCGAGCTTTTCCTCGACGCGCTTCGTGACATCATGCCCTTTCATCCGCAGCTTCTCCCGCAGCGGAAATGCTACATTGTCAAAGACCGTCAAAGAGTCGAAGAGCGCAGCTCCCTGAAACAACATCGCGAAGCGTTTCCGAACGTCATTGAGTTTCCTTCCCTTCAACCGCGATATCTCCACGTTGTCGACCCAGACCTCTCCGCGATCGGGCTGCAATAGACCGATCATGTGTTTCAGCAGGACGCTCTTGCCTTCTCCGCTCCGCCCGATCACCGTCGTGAGTTTCCCCTGTGGAATGGACAAATCCACTCCCTGCAACACCGGCTGTCCTCCCAACGTCTTCTCGACCCCGATCAGTCTGATCATGGCTTACATCAGGACGGACGTGAGGAAATAATCCCACACGAGAATCACCACCGACGACAGTACCACGGCCTCGGTTGTGGCGGTCCCTAATCCTTCGGCGCTCTGTCTCGTGTAAAAACCCTTGTAACAGCAGACCCAACTGACGATGAGCCCGAAGCTGATCGATTTCAGGATGCCCCCGTAGACATCCTTCCATTCCACTGCCGACTCCATTGAATTCCAGTATGAACCTGCGTTCACGCCCAAGAGATCCACCCCGACGAGATAGCCTCCGTAGATCCCGACCACATCAAAGATCGCGACGAGCAACGGGACTCCGATCAGGCCCGCCACCAGCTTGGGGGCGATGAGGTATTGCAGCGGGCTAATCGCCATCGTATCGAGAGCGTCGATCTGCTCGGTAATTCGCATGATCCCGATTTCAGCGGTCATGGCGGACCCGGCCCGTGCCGTCACCATCAGCGCGGCGAGGACCGGCCCCAATTCTCGAATCATACTGAGCGCAACTGCGGAACCGAGCCATCCTTCCGCACCGAACTTCCGTAACGAGTAGTATCCTTGCAGCGCCAAGACCATGCCGGTAAACGTGGCTGTCAGGACCACGACGAAGGTCGACTTATACCCGATAAAATGCAATTGCTTGACGATTTGGACGACGCGCAGCGGGGGACGGATGAGCCATGCGAACGCGGACACGACAAAGATGAGCATCCTCCCCATTTCTCGGATGAGCGCCAACACAGCCGTGCCAATATGCTCGGTGAAATTCGTCATTGGAATTCTCCGGCCGCCGATCGAACGCCGTTGGGCATCGCGGCATACCCTTTGAAAAAATCAGTCAGTCGATCGGCAGCCACCCGACTCTGCCTTCGCAATCGATTTAACCCCGCAAAGCTCGATGGATGGCCGATCAGCGCCCACAACCCATTGAGCCACCCAGTGGGCCTGAGAAAGAGATTGAAGTCAAGAGGCAGATCTTCGTTGAGAAGATCAGACACGGTGCGTACGATTGCCACTGGAATACCGCTTTCGTGCGCCACGGCTGCCAATGCGGCACTCTCCATGTCGAGGCCGACCGCGCCCGTGAGATCGCGTATGGCCCGTTTCTCATCGGCTCGCCAGATGATTCGTGGAGTCGACACGATCGTACCGCTCTTCACGGGTATCCCGGCTTCTCGCCCGACGGAAAGCAAACGAAGACACTGGTCCTGCGAGCACGGAGTGAGACCTTCTCTCCTGATCCTTTGCCCATCATGAACAACCGAAACGACTTCTGACCCGATAATCAGATCCCCGATGCCGGCCGTCGTCAGCGCGCAAGCAAATCCCGTCGATAAGGCCAACGTCCATACACCCTCACTGAGCACCGATCGGGCAACCTGACTCGCACGACCGAGGCCGACGCCGGTTTGAACCACGTAATAGAGGCGCCCGTTCCGTTCCGTCTTGCCACAGCGGATGCTTCCAAGAATCGTCGTCTCGTCGAGTGAAAGAGCGGAATGAAGGGCGCGGAACTCCCAGCGAGTGGCAACGAATACTGCGATGCGTGTGACGGCAGGAGTGGAATGGGCACGAACACAACCAGTGGATTGGGCTGGCGCGATCGTCAACGATCCGACCGATAGCACCCGGAGATCATTACCTGCCTGCGTATGTCATCGGCGCGCATCCTTCCGCGTGTCCGTAAATTCCTATACATGGCGAGTGCCCAAAGCGGAAAGTATTGGCAATACCAGTGATAGCGCAAATAGAACACGCGCGGGAACCCAGTGCCGGTATGGCGCACTTCTTCCCACGACCCATCCTTCATTTGATGCCGAAGGAGATACTGAACCCCTCGAACCACGCTGAAGGCATCTGTGATGCCAGCAGACATCAAAGCCATGAGGGCCCAGGCGGTTTGTGATGGGCAACTCTCTCCCTCCCCCCTCGACTCGAACTCTCCGTAGGATAGGCAAGACTCCCCCCAGCCACCGTCCGGATTCTGCTTCGATTCGAGCCAGGAGACCGCACGGCGAATGTACGGCTGCGACAGATCTTCGCCGATCGCCCGTAGACCGGCCAACACGGACCAAGTGCCATAGATATAATTGACTCCCCAGCGGCCATACCAACTGCCATCCTCCTCCTGCTCCCGCTTGAGGAACGCCAACGCCGGTGCAACGGCCGGATGAGTCTGGTCATAGCCCAGCGCGGCCAGCATTTCCAGGCAACGCCCGGTCAGGTCGGCCGTACTGGGGTCGAGCAACGCATGGTGGTCGGCGAACGGAATATAGTTGAAGACGATGCGATTGTTGTCCTTGTCATAGGCGCCCCACCCCCCGTCCGATCCTTGCATGGCGAGCACCCAGTTCATCCCTCGCCGGATGGAGTCCCGTAATTCGGCTGTCTGAGCCACGTGGACCTTAGACAAGGCCATCAAGACCACCGCGGAATCGTCCACATCGGGATACAGTTCGTTTTCAAACTGGAAATACCAGCCGCCCGGTTCGGCGTTGGGGGATGAGAACTTCCAATCCCCGACCGTCCTGGTCTGCCTTGATACGAGATACGTACAGGCCTTCTGCAGCGACGGATGGTCCTGAGCCATCCCGGCTTCGACCAAGGCATTCATCAACACCGACGTATCCCAAATCGGAGAGTGGCAGGGTTGGAGATGCATCGTCTCAACCCGCTGCTCGCCGCTCCCGATGCTGTCGTAGACTTCCAGGTCTTCGATCTCGCGGAGCGCTTTCTGCACGAGCGGGTCGTCAACTTGATAGCCCAAACACCTGAGCGCCACGATCGAATTCGCCATGGCGGGATAAATCGCCCCGAGTCCGCCGCTTCCTTTGATGTGCTCCAACATCCATGTGGCCGCACTGTGGAGAGCCTTCTCACGCAGCCAACTGACCGGCATCCGGTCATACACTTTCAGCACGGCATCTAGCACCACAAAAAGATTGTGCGGGGTAAACCACCCTTGATCTTTGTTGAACGGAGGAAACCGGCGATACCGAATCTGCGTCCGTGGGGTGACATAGAGTTCGTCGATACCCTCTTCTTGAGGGATGCGGCAGACAGGCTGGTCTGCAAACACAATGAGTAATGGAATCAAGACCGCGCGCGACCAGTACGATATCGCATAGATGCTGAAATAAAACCGCTTCGGCAGCAGCATGATTTCGGGAGGCATACTCGGGATGCCTTGCCAATCGTACTGACCAAACAGCGCCAGGGCGATCTTCGTGAAAACGTTCACCTGGACGACTCCGCCTTTCGCGAGGATGCAATCCTTTGCTCGCACCATGAAAGGCTCCTGCGCCGATACGCCGCTGAGCTTCAACGCGAAGTAGGCCTTCACCGACGCACTGATCTCCGAAGGACCTCCGTAGTAAATCGGCCATCCGCCGTCCGGTAATTGCGTTGAACGGAGATAGCGGACCGCCTTACGTTCTCGTTCGAGATCAACCCGATCGAGGAATCTTCGAAGCATGAGGTATTCGGAAGTCAGCGTCGTGTCCGCCTCGAGCTCAGCGACCCAGCAGCCTTCGGATGTATGCTGCCGTGCCATAAACCACGCCTGGCTCCGACGCACTGCATCATCAATAGCCTCGACCTGACCACCTGAGTGCCCGCTAGCACGCCGACCCGGCGTGTCGACCGTGGCGGGAGACGTAGATTTTTCCGAGATGAGGCGCAAGGCCGGGGTCTTTGAAAATTCCGCTACGAGGCGGAATTTTTCCGGGACGGACGCGAAAAGGCCATCCGACAGACGGGTGAATATGGTTCGAAACAGTTTCATCGTGCTTCTAATCTGGGAAACACCCAAGGCAGACGGGAACGCGAGAACGACTGATTCCGCTGCCAGGACGAGACGGAACGAGTCTGCACACTCGGGGAGCTGCCTATCGCTGGGCTTATAACAGACGCCCTCCCTCAAGTCAAGAATTGAAGAAGTGGAAGTCCTCTGAACTACGAGGATTTTTGTTGGATCGTCGCCTAGGCAGGCTGTAAATCGGTCAACCGGACGGAAACAAGTTTTGAGATTCCCGGCTCTTCCATCGTCACCCCGAACAAGGAATCCGCGATGGCCATCGTCCGTTTATTGTGGGTAATGACCATGAATTGCGCATCCTGGGCCAGCTCGCACAACACGCCGGTAAAGCGTCCGATGTTCTCCTCATCGAGCGGTGCATCGATTTCGTCGAGGATGCAGAACGGTGTAGGTCTGATCAGAAAGCTCGCGAAGAGCAGAGCCATGGCCGTCAAGGTTTTCTCCCCCCCGGACAGCATCGCAATACTCTTCAGGCGTTTGCCTGGAGGTTGGGCGACGATTTCCACCCCTGGTTCCTGGGGGCCGCGGTTTTCATCCGTCTCATCCGGAGGACTTTCCACCAATTGGAGCTCTGCACGACCACCGGGGAAAAACTTGGCGAAGACATCGCCGAATTTCTGCTGCAACTCGGCAAAGGTATTGACGAACATCTCCTTGGTCGTTCGGTTGATGCGCTGAATAATTTCCTTGAGCGAGCTGATGGACGCGGCCAGGTCCTGCTCTTGAGTGGAGAGGAAACGAAACCGTTCCTCCAACTCTTGATGCTCGCTGATCGCAGCAAGATTGATCGGCCCCATCCGATCGAGTCGGTCTCGGACCTTCTGGAGCTGTTCTCGTAGCGCCGGCTCGTTCGCCGTTGGCTCGGCATCGCCACCAGGCTCGACTGTTAAGGTCGCGGGCATCCCTTCTGCCAGCAGACGGAGGTCAACCTGATACGTCCCGAGGAGAGTGGACTCCACTGTACCGAGTTGAGTTTTGACCTCAGCTCGCCGTACTTCCACCAGCATCCGAGCCTCGCGAATCGAGGTGATCCGTTGGTGTACTTGATCGAGTCCGCTCTCAAGCTGTCGGGCAGTTACCATGTCTTGCGCTTGCTGCTCCTGTGCTTCAACCAGTCGAGCCTTGATCTGGACCGCTGTCTGCCCCAGCTCCTGGCGCAAGGTCTCCTGTCTGAGCCGATCCGCCCGACATTGTTCAATCGAAGTGACGAGACTTTCGATCTGGCGGGTGAGAGCTTCGACACGCGTATCAGCCTCGACTTGAGCCTGCCGAAGGCGCAACAGATCCTCCTGTCGATGTTCAGAGGTCGTCCTGAGGCCTTGGGCAATCAACTGTGCCTCTGTCAGCTCTTGTCGCAGCACTTGTACACGGTGGTCGATCTGGCTGAGTCGTGCCCGCACCTGTCCAAGCCCGGTTTCTTGACCGAGTTTTTCGCTTTTCCACTGCGCAAACTGGGCTTCGCCGGAACGTATTTCTTGATCCAGTTGCCGGCCCTCGCGCGAATGTTGGGTTGCATCACTCGTCAGTGTGTCGATCCGCTGCGCCAGCTCTCCCAGTATGTGCCCGATCCCGACCGCATCTTTTTGGAGAGACAACGCTCGCATCTCGGCATCGCGGAGTGCATCGGCCAGCCGCCGTAACTCTTCCTTGAAGCCCACGGCGTGAGCAAGGAGCTGCTCCCGGCGTTGCCTGCCCTCTTCCACAGCAGCAACCAATCGTTCTCGCTTGGCATCGAGATCGAGAACCTCTCGACGTCGCTGGAGTAACCCTCCTGTGGTACTCACCTGTCCGCCTGTCATCACTCCCGCAGGGTCGAGAATTTCTCCCGCACCAGTCACGAGCACGGGGCCGTCTGGTGCCGACCACGAATGCTGTTCCCAAAGCCGAGTCGCCGTTTCCAGCGAGTCCACAATGACAACACGATCGAAGAGGTAGTTTCGCGTTTCCTCGCGGTGGTGCTCCGCCTTGATTAGGTCGACCGCACGCCCCACGACACCGGGTTGATCCTTGATTGTCGGCCACCAGGTTTCCAAGGAAGAAGTTCGGCCGGTCCAGCGCGGCTGTTGAGGGATGAACGTGCCTCGCCCAAGATCGTTGCCTTTCAAAAAGCCGATGGCGTGGGTAGCCGCTGCAAGCCCATCGACAAACCATCCACGTACCCGTTCACCGAGAATAGCGTCCACCGCGCGGTCAAGGCCCGGCGGGATGATCAACCATTCCGCCACCGCGTCGTGCACACCGGTGCAGGCTTTGAGGGCGGTGGCTTCTTCCTGTCCACAACGGCCATACCCCATGTCTTCCTGCAACACACCCTGCAGTGCCCGCAGGTGAGAGTCTACCGCAGCCAACTCTTCCGATTGACGCAGTAGTTGTTGGTCGATCACCACCAAGTCTTCTGCCGCGCGGTCATTCTGCTGCACGACCTGCTGATGCTGCTGGCGGAGAGTCTCTACCAATTGCTCGGCTTCACGGCAGGAGGCTTGAAGCTGCAGATGTCGATCATGTGCCGCAGCTTGTTGGGCCTCGGTTTCCCCTCGCTCTCTTGTCAATCGTTCGTCGCGCCCGGCTATGTCTTGCTTGCGCGTTGCTAATTGAACCAAGCCCTGTTCTGCATGTGCAACTAGGACGGTCAGGTTGAGGACGTCGAGTCGGCCCCGTTCTTCTTCCGCCACTGTTGTGGACCGTTGATGGAGTAATGTTTTCATCTCACGGTCGAGCGCAGTCACGGTCTGTTCCCGTTCCGAAGATTCGCGCTCCAAGGTCACGAGAGCTTCCTCTATGGCTTCCGTCTCCGATCGTAGACGGCGTCGTTCTTCCGCGAGTCGGTCGAGTTCCTGTTTCCCTTGCAACAACTGCTCTTCAAAGAGACCGCCTCGATTCCGCTCCACTTCAGCCGCCGTCAGCGCTTGCGCCTGTTGCTGCTCGACTGTCGTTAACTCTTCGTGCACACGGGCGATCCTGTCATTCGCCTCGAACACCGTAAGTCGTACCTGTTCGAGCGCAGCCACAAGCCGCGCCTGCTCGGCCGCTTCTCCTGATTCCTGTTGAGCGCATGTCTGGAGTTCAGCTTCTACACCTTTCATGGTCGCTCGGAGCGTTCGGTATTCATGCGTCAACAATTGGATCTCAAGGGATTTCGCCTCCTGCTGGAGCGTCTGATACGAACGCGCCTGCCGCGCCTGCCGTTCCAAGGCATTCAGCTGCTTCTTGACTTCGGCAATGATATCGCGCACGCGTAAGAGATTCTGCTGTGTGGTGTCGAGTTTGCGCAAAGCTTCTGCCTTCTGTTTCTTGTAGCGGATGATGCCGGCCGTTTCTTCGATCAACTCGCGACGGTCTTGCGGAGAGGAGTTGAGAATCTGATCAATTTGTCCCTGGGCAATAACCGTGTGCCCTTTGGTGCCTGCGCGCGTGTCGAGCAACGCGCTCCGGATGTCTTTAAGGCGACAGGGCGTCTTGTTGATTAGATATTCGCTGTCGCCGTTCCGGTAGAGACGGCGCGTAATCATGAGTTCCTGAAATTCGGCCAATTGACTCGATAGCCCAGACAAAGGATCGACGTTGATCCGATCCAATTCGCTGATCACCAATGACACCTCCGCCATCCCAAGGGGTTTCCGCAGTTCGGTCCCGTTGAAGATGACGTCTTCCATCTTCTCGCTGCGGAGCGTTTTTGTACTCTGTTCCCCAAGTACCCAGAGGATGGCATCGACGACATTGCTCTTACCGCTCCCGTTGGGTCCGACGATGGCCGTGACGCCGTCCGGAAATTCGATGCGGGCCTCGTGGAACGATTTAAAGCCCAGCATTTCGAGCGATTTCAGGTACATGGCGACTCCTTTTCAGGGGTGGTATGGCCAGCCTGAATGAACCAGACAAACGGGGGTCTTGTAACACAAGACCTTACGAAAAATCAAAGAAAAATACTGCCTGTAGTGGGCTTTGTTAAAAAGCCCACAATATTTTGACGGTTGAGTGTAAGGGAAGGGAAAAGACTAGCCTGCTTGGATCGCCACTGGTTTCTTCGACGATTCGATTGTGATGAGTTCCTTCGGAAGAAGAAATTCGACGTCTTCCTCGATCACAGTGAGATCTTCAACTTCAGCCGTGCCATAGGTCTTCAGGTAGGCTACAACTTCCTCTACCAACACTTCGGGGGCCGATGCCCCGGCGGTAATTCCCACCGCTTTCACGTTCTTGAGCCAGACCGGGTCGATATCGGATGCGGAGTCAATCAAATAGGAAACAATCCCGCAGTGTTCCCCCAACTCCCGCAAGCGATTGGAATTAGAGCTATTCGGGGAGCCGATGACCAGGATGACATCGACCAACTTGGCCAGTTCTTTGACCGCGTTTTGACGGTTCTGTGTGGCGTAACAGATGTCTTCCTGGTGGGGCCCCTTGATGTGGGGAAACCGTTGGTGGAGGGCACCGACGATATCTCGGCATTCGTCCACGCTGAGTGTCGTCTGGGTGACATACGACAGGTTCGTGGTGTTCTCGACCTGCAGATTTCGTACATCTTCGACCGAGGACACGAGGTGAAACTTGTCCGGGATCTGACCGAGTGTTCCGATCACCTCGGGATGGCCCGCGTGGCCGATAAGAATGAGATCGTACCCTTGCGTGTAATCACGGTTCACCTCATTGTGAACTTTGATCACAAGAGGGCACGTCGCATCGATGACGTGCAATCGTCGGTGATGCGCTTCCTCCCAAACCGACTTCGCCACACCGTGCGCGCTGAAAATCACCACCGAGCCTTCCGGAACTTCGCTCAATTCTTCGACGAACACAGCCCCCTTCTGACGGAGCGAATTCACGACATGCCGGCTATGGACGATTTCGTGTCGCACATAAATCGGCGCACCATATTTCTTCAGCGACAGGTCAACAATATCGATCGCCCGATCGACGCCGGCACAGAATCCTCGCGGGTTGGCAAGATAAATCTTCATCGTGATCCGCTCTCCCTCATAGCCCGATAGCATTGGTCGCCCTCACGCCAAGCCAACATGGTCGTCTCGTTTACCTTACGTCAGATCAGCAGGTTCCGTCAACAGTTTTGCCCGTCCTCCGGCAGATTCCGTCTCTTGACAGGGTTTTCACGGCCCCGTAGGCTGGACCTATTCACCATGTCGCCCGCACCGTTAAAGAAGATTCTCATCGTCGAGGACGAACAGGACATCCTGCAATTGGTCAAATTGTATCTGGAGAAAGAGGGATTCCGAACTGTCACGGCAGCGACCGGTTCAGAAGGTTTGAAGCAGGTTAAGCAGGAGAAGCCCGATCTGATCATCCTTGATTTAATGCTTCCCGAACTCGACGGACTTGAGGTCTGCAAACGGCTTCGTTCGGCTCCAGAAACGGCGATGCTGCCCATCATCATGTTGACGGCCAAAGCCGAGGAGTCGGATACCGTGATCGGTCTTGAGTTGGGCGCTGATGATTATGTCACCAAGCCTTTCAGTCCAAAAGCGCTGATGGCACGTGTCAAAGCGCTCTTTCGTCGACTTGATCGCAAACCCGACGAACGTCTGACTCGATACCAATATGGACGCCTGGTCATGGACTTGGCCCGTCACGAGGTTACTCTGAACAATAAAGACATTCCCTTGACGGCGAAAGAATTCGGACTTCTTGAGCATCTGTTGCGAAACCCGGGCCGCGTTCTCACACGCGAGGTGCTTCTCAACACCGTGTGGGGGTATGATTATTACGGTACGACTCGGACCGTCGACGTCCATATCCGCCGCCTGAAACAAAAAATTCCGCTCCTGAACGAAGCCATCACCTCGGTCAAATCGATAGGATATAAGTTGAAAGAAGCGGACCGGACGGCATGACTCTCCCCATCCGATGGAAGGTGACGCTCGCCACGCTGGTGGTGCTCGCCTGCGGACTCATCACTGCCGGTCTTCTCGCCGCTCAGTCGATCAAGCAACAGGAGATTGCTCAGTCGAGTCAAACCCTGGAAGTCCGGACCCAGCTCGTCGCTCATCAATTGCAACCTCTTCTTCTGGGTCCCAGCCCTCTGCCGCCCACAACACAACTCCAAGCGATCGTCCGCGATTTGAGTTCGTTGGCCCTCGTGCGTATCACGCTCGTGGCGGCGGATGGATCGGTTTTGGCCGACAGTGCCGTCCCTGATCGAGAACTGGCAGCTGTCGAAAATCATCGAACGAGGCCTGAAATTCAAAGCGCGATCGCCTCCGGATTCGGAACCGATCTCCGCATGAGCCACACGACCGGCCAGCGAACGTTGTATCGAGCGGTCGGGTTGAAACGGGATGGCGACCCGACCTATTCGATTTTTCTGAGGCTCGGGCTTCCGATGACAATGTTGGAACAGGAGTTGGGCAAGTTACAGCACAATCTGGCTCTTGCGTTCGGAAGTGCGTTTCTCATCGCCGTCGCGCTAAGCGTGTGGCTAGCACGCGGGCTGACAAAACCGTTGTCGGACATGGCCAAGGCAGCCAGTCAGCTGGCCGCCGGTGACCACGGCGTTCGTATCCAAACATCGGCGCAGGACGAAGTCGGACTTTTAGGCGATGCGCTCAATCACATGACCGCCGAGCTCCGAGTGAAAATCGAGGAATTGTCCGAAGATCGGTCGCAGTTGCTGGCGATGCTCACTTCGATGGTTGAGGGGGTGATGGTCCTCGACTATCGCGGTCGAGTCCTTCAGGTCAATCCGGCCCTTGAGCGCATGTTTGACATCAGTCGATCGGAATCGCGTGGTCGCCGCTGTGCCGACGTGTTCCAGCACCAAGACTTGAATCAGTTGGTTTCGAACGTGCTGGCATCCCGCAATGGGCAAGAATCCGAGATTATCCTCTCACCGAGTGGGCGGTGCCTCCATGTCGAAGCCTCAATCGCAGGAGGTGAACAGGACAATGAAGCCTGTGCGGTCCTGGTGCTCCATGACATCACCGAACTCCGGAGACTTGAGAACATCCGCAAAGATTTCGTGGCGAACGTCTCCCATGAATTACGGACTCCGCTGACCTCAATCAAAGGGTACGTCGAGGCGCTCATCGACGGAGGGAAAAACGACCCCGACACGAGCTCGCGCTTCCTCGATATCATCCTCAAGCAGAGCGACCGACTGAATTTGATTCTCGACGACCTGCTGCAGCTTTCGAAGATTGAATCCGGTCAAGTCCTGTTCAAGCGAGACCCGCTGCACCTCAGCACCGTCATTGAGCGGACCTTGGCCATGCTCAAACCCCTTGCGGATAAAAAAGGGCATCGCTTGACGTCGTGGATTGCTCCGGATCTCCCGCTGATTGCTGGCGATGAAGAGCGCCTCGTGCAGGTGCTCATGAACCTGATCGACAATGCGATCAAGTACACGCCGGAACATGGAACCGTCACCATCGCGGCCCATCGCGCGACATCTGGCCCCTCTTCCGCCAGCTCCGCCAGCGATCAGATCGACTTGACGGTCACCGACACCGGTATGGGCATTCCCGAACGGGATCGTCCCCGAGTCTTCGAGCGATTCTATCGCGTTGATAAGGCGCGCTCGCGCGAGCTGGGAGGCACAGGGCTCGGGCTGGCCATCGTGAAACATATCGTCGAAGGACACGGTGGACAGGTGTGGGTAGAGGCAAATATCCCGACCGGGAGTCGTTTTGTGGTGCGATTATCCGTCTACCACGTCGTTTCGCCGGACTCTCAGCTCAATCTGGTTCCGAGCAGATAAATCACGCACGACAACAGCGCCGCACCGGGCAATGTAAACAACCAGGCATAGAGAATCCGCTTCGTCACCCCCCAGCGCACCGCAGACAGTCGCTTAACCGCGCCAACACCCATGACCGAAGAGGTGATCGTGTGCGTCGTGCTGACTGGCAAACCGATGTGCGCCGTGACCATCAGCACTGCTGCAGCGCCGGTTTCAGCGGCGAACCCATGAACCGGTTCGAGCTTGACGATGCGCATCCCCAAGGTCCTAACGATCTGCCAGCCTCCCACCGCCGTCCCCAGACCCATCGCGATAGCACAGGCTCCGATGACCCAACCCGGCACCTCCGCCGTTTGAATCTGGCCCGCCGAAAGGAGAGCCAGTGTAATGATACCCATTGCCTTTTGAGCATCGTTCGCCCCGTGGCTGAATGCCATGAAGCAGGCCGACAAGAGTTGTAGCCGTTTGAAGAACCGCGTCGCCACGCTCCGCGCGATCCGGAAACAAGTCCAGCTGATCAGCACCATTAATAGAAGTCCCATCGCAAACCCGCAAAACGGCGACAAGACCATTGCTTCCAACACGGACCGGAGGCCGGACAATTTCACGGTCTCCCATCCTCCGTGAGTCACCGCCGCGCCGACGAGCCCACCGATCAAAGCGTGGGAGGAGCTGGTCGGAAGACCAAGCATGAGCGTGAGCAGATTCCAGAGAATCGCCCCCGCTAACGCTGCTGCAACCATCTGCTGTGTAACGGACGTCGGATCAATGATTCCCGATCCGAGCATCTTCGCAACCGCCGTCGACATGAATGCGCCAGCGACGTTGAGAGCCCCCGCTGCCATCACGGCCACAAACGGGCTGACCACTCGTGTGGAGACCACGGTCGCGATTGCGTTCGCACTGTCATGCCAACCGTTCGAAAAATCGAACATGAGCGCCAGCAGGACGACGAGGAGGAGCATCCCGCCCAAATCAGGCATGCGACACCCTGGTGAGGCGAAGGGAGGGGGCAGGCGGCAAGCCCTGCGGATTCCCTGCGAGAACAAACACAACCAACAAGGCCGCCGATCGGTCGAGCACCGCAGTCTGATCCCTTGTGATGAGCCACTGGCCTCTCACGCCTTGCCTCTTACCGGGTTCATTTAGTGGTGTTTTAAGGCGATACGCTCAAGAATATTGGCCACGTCCTCACACCGATCGGTTCCTTCTTCAAAGCCCTCGTAGATCTCTTTTAGTTTGATCACCGCCATCGGATCGTTTTCCTTTTCGAACAACGCCGAGATTGCGTCGCGAGAAACACGATCCGCTTCGTTCTCCAAGCTATTCACCTGAACACTACATTCATTCACTTGGGGATGGCCCATCCCCAAACGATCCACTCCCCGACCGACCGCGACAGAGGCTTGATACAAAATGTTTGCCAGCTTGATCGCCATATCGGTCGGTTTTGCTACCTTGTAGAGCACGAAGCGGTCAGCGATCGCCTCGGTCACATCGAGAATATCGTCCAATGCGCTGGCAAGGTCATGGATATCCTCGCGATCGATCGGCGTGATAAAGGTCTGGTTTAGCCGTAGGGCGATGTCGTGGGTGATGCCGTCCCCCACATGTTCCACGTCCTTGATTCGCTTGGCTTGTTGGACCGGATCCTGGAAGTGTTCCATCATCTCTTTCAGGAGACGACTCCCCTCGATCATGTTATGCGCGGCCTTCTTAAACATCTCGAAGAACGCTTCTTCCTTGGGAATCAGCCCAAACATCATCGAGTCGCCCCTCCTATCGTGCGCTGGTTACATTCCACGAGTCCTGTTACGTCGAGATTACGAAACGGCTACCGGCCTGTAAATTGTTCACCACCGGAGGATTCCCGTCGCCCAGGTGAGTCCCCCGCCAAAAGTGCCCAGCACGATAAGATCGTTTGGTCTGATCGAGCCGGCTCGGACTGCATGATCAAGGGCAATGGGGAGAGATGCCGAAGACGTATTACCGTAGTGCTCGATCACAGAACAGATTCGCCCTGCCGGAATCTTCAGGCGTCTCGCAACCTGCTCGAGGATACGCGCATTAGCCTGATGAAGGATCAGCTGCGTCACCTCTTGAAGGTCAATCCCGAACTCCTTCACCACATCCCGCACAGCTTCCTCCAGCCGCCGGACTGCCTGTCGAAACAGCGGAGATCCTTTCATCCGCAATGTGTGACCCATTGCGTTCACCGTCTCTTGCGTCGTCGGGGTTCGAGACCCTCCAGCAGGAATACGAATGTAGTCATGACCTGATCCGTCGGCATGGAGACGTAGGCCCAAGAGACCTCTGCTCGGATGGCTGCTGCCCGGCTCTGCGCGGACCACGACAGCTCCAGCCCCATCCCCAAACAAGAGCGCCGTGTCGACATCCGTCCGATCCAACGTCCGAGATTTCACCTCGGCTGCTACCACGAGACATGTTTTGAGCTGTCCACTTCGAATCATGGCGTCCGCCATCGAGAGTCCATAGAGAAAACCCGAACAGGAAGCAGAGATATCGAAGGCCGGCACATTCCGACACGCCAGGAACCGCTGAACGAGGCAGGCCGTTGACGGGAATGCCGTATCAGCCGAAGTCGTCGAAACCACTATTCCATCCACATCAGCAGCGGCAAGACCCGCGGTCGCCAAGGCTTGTCGACCTGCCTCCGCAGCCAGATCTGAGGAGGCTTGCGCCGGAGATGCCCAGCGCCGCTCCTTGATCCCCGTGAGCCGCTGCACGGCAGCTGCATCAACCCCTAGCGGTTCACCGACCTCGCGATTGGATATCTCCCGTTCAGGGATATATGAGCCAGTCCCGATTATTCTGGTTCGTACCATTTTCTTGGGGTTGCCCCCTCCTTTAGGAGACTAGCCGGCCCCCTGTGCGGGCGGGATTATAGGTCTCAGTGAGAAAGGGGTCAACCAAGTGCCAGTTTCATTGCATTTTACGCGCAAGCCTGATACAAACCGACACAGTGACAGGCTGACACAGTGACATGACAGTTTTACTTCAGCTAAAACCGCGAAAACGAGCTGCAATTGACCTCCGAGCGATCGGCTGTCTGGTGGTCTGCTGCTTACTGACTGCCTGTTCCACTACGCCCAAAAACCAAGATTCTTCAAAGAAAGCCCTTACTGGGACCGATGAGCAGATCTTTGTGGGAGACACGATTGAAAAGAACTACGACCCCAACGTGATCATGAAACGGGGCGAAGCCTTCTTCGATAAGGAAGAATATGGGGAAGCAATCGTCGAGTATAACCATTTTCTGGAGCTCCACCGTACCCATATGCTCGCCCCATATGCGGCTTTCCGAATCGGAGAAAGCCAGATGAAGCGAGCCAAGGGAATCCATCGAGACCCCGAACCGATTCAAAAGGCAATCGAGGCATTTGAGCGACTGCGAAAGGAATACCCGGGGAACCGCTATGAAACTCAAGCCGTCGAGAAAATTCAGGAATGCCACGACCTTTTAGCACAGACCCATCTCGTTGTCGGGCAATTTTATTATCGACGTGCCTCATACCTGGCTGCAGCTCACCGATTTGAGCAAATTATAAAACTCTACCCGGATAAGTCGGTTGCGCCGGAGGCCCTCTATTTTCTAGCCTTGAGCTATCACGATCTGGGAGCCGAGGACTGGGCCAGCGAAAACCTGATACTGTTGGCCGAAAAATATCCCAACAACAAGCATGAAGGTGAAGCCCGACGGTTGTTGGCCAAGATCGGAAACGTGAATTCTCCCACGCTGCTCGCTAAGAAATCCGATTCCGGCCCATCTGGGCCTCCCTCTATCGCGACCGAGCCAGATTCCCATATCAGCTCCCCGTCCGGCTTCGCTCCTCCGACCGCACACGGTTCACTAGGAATCCCTTCCGCCAACGTCCTTATACCGTCGTTCGTGACGTGCCGCCTCGGCGCCTGGTGCTAGGTTTACAGCGAAGACGCTGTCAGCAATCAGCAACGAGATTCTCCACCAAGGCTGAGGACTGTGGACTGAGGTGGAAAGAGGAGGTTTGCGGAACCTGGCGCGAAGACGAGATTCAAGAGCGGGAAGCTAATCGCTGATGACTGACCGCTGTTTACTGCCCGAGATACCAACCGATGCCATACCGCTCTAGAAAACCGGTAATCATCGTCAACGTGTTGGCATAGATCATCACGCCCACGATAACCAACAAGACCCCGCTCACTGTCGAGACGCCCCACAGGTAGGCCCGTGCTTGTTTGAAATAGACCAGGAAACGATCCACTCCTAACGCCGTCACGAAGAGTGGTAAACCCAAGCCGACCGAGTACGCCGTCAGCAGCGTGACGCCGCTCGTCAGCGAATCGGTCGTGCTAGCATAGAGCAAAATGGTTCCGAGGACGGGACCGACGCAAGGCGTCCAGCCCGCAGCAAACGCAACGCCGATGAGAAATGATCCAAGGTAACCGGTCGGACGATTTCGGAATTGATACCGATGCTCCATTTTCAAAAAATTCAGATTCAGGATGCCCAATAGATACAGACCGAAGACGACGATCAACACCCCTCCGATCCGTCTGACGTGGTCTTGGTAGGTAATCAACAGCTGCCCGAGGAAACTCGCAGAGGCACCGAACATAATAAAGACGGCGGAGAATCCGGCGATGAATAAGAGGGCGTTGGCGATGATGGCTTTCTTGAATTTGGATCGCTCTGTGGCATCCGTCAGTTGTTCCACGGACAAGCCGGTAATGTATGAGATGTACGAGGGGACCAGCGGCAGCACGCAGGGCGAGATGAATGAAAGCAAGCCCGCGGAGAATGCAGCGATCACGGAGATCTGTGGAAGGGACTGCGTCATGCTCTTACGACTTCATCAGCACTTGAATCAACTGGTGGGCTTCCGGGGCACTCCAGTCACGTGCTCCAAAAATCTGTTGTCGGACAACTCCGTTGCGGTCCACCATGAACGACATCGGCAAGGTGCGCGCACCATAGGTCAACCCCACCCGATAGTCGGCATCATGCAGAATCGGAAACGTCAGACCGATTTCCCGCTGAAACGGACGGGTCACGGCAGCTCCTTGCGGATCTGTGGATACGGCAAGAATTTCAAAGTCCTTTCGGGGAAAAGTGCGGTAGAGCTGCTCCATGGCCGGCATTTCGACACGGCAGGGTCCGCACCATGTCGCCCAAAAATTCACGAGAACGACTTTCCCTAGAAAATCCGACAACGAGACGGCTTTTCCATCGAGGTCCCGCAACTGAAAATTCGGCGCGGTGTCGCCTGGCTTGACGAGGCCACGAGACGCAACCTTAGAAGCCACGCCCCTGTCGACGAAGAACGACGTCCCATATTCTCCAGGCAGAATCGCCACGAGGGTCAGAGCACCCCCGATCAACCCCAGTCGGGTCATCCGTTCCTCGCTTACATCGTTTGACGGCCTGCATCGACCGTCTTGGGTGTCACGTTGAGCAACTTCGTAATCACCGGGAGGCTATCCAACCGTGTCCAATCCCGTGGTCCTATCACAATCTCTCGGATGACGCCCTCTTGGTCGATGATGAATGTCTCAGGCACACCCATCCGCTTATAGGGCTTATCAGTTTGCCCCCACGAATCGATCAACACCGGAAACGTCAGGTTCATGCCTTTGACGAAGGGCGGGATATCCTTCGTCGTCGTGACACGGTCAATACTCACCGCCAAGACTACCAATCCGTCTTTCTCAAAGTTCTTATAGAGCACTTCCATTGACGGCATTTCCTCGCGGCAGGGCTTACACCAAGTGGCCCAGAAATTGAGGAATACCACCTTGCCACGAAAGTCAGAGAGTCGGTAGGGCTTGTCATTGAGATCCGATAAGGCGAAGTCCGGCGCCTGCTTGCCTACGACCAATGGTTCGTACTTGGCACTCTGCATCCACACAATGCCAAACACAGCGCTGAGAATGAGCACCCCTGCCAACAAGATGAGGAGGCGTGAGCCGCCTGTTCGAGATGCAGGATGAGATGAGCTAGGGATCGAAATTTCCGACAAGATTGTTCCTTTCCAACCGTTTATAAGGATGTTCAGAATGTCGCCTTCTCACCCGCTCACCCCGGCGCGCCGAGACGCGCCGTCCACCGTGCAAGGCCGCAGCAAGCGAGGGCCCCGAGGCGTACAGTCGTTAGTACGTTGAGGGGAGCGAGCGACCAAGAACGAAGTTGGTAGCCATTTTCAGCATCCTACGGCTAGGCGTAGGCGTGGAGGCCCGACAACAAAAAGTTCACACCCCAGAAACAGAAGATGACCATCAAGAACCCGAAGACCGCGTAGATCGCCGCTCGGCGGCCTTCCCACCCACGCGTCATGCGTGCATGGATGTAGGCCCCGTAAATCAACCACACAATCAACGACCAGGTCTCCTTCGGATCCCAACTCCAATAGCCACCCCAGGCATAGTTCGCCCACATCGCGCCGAGGATAATGCCGAAGGCGAGAAGCGGAAAGCCGATCATGATGGCTTTGTACCCCAATTCATCGATCGTCTCGAGGTCCGGGAACGAAGCAAAGAACCGTGACCGGCTCCCCCGCTGTTCCGCCCGCTCTTTGAACAGATACATCAGGCCCAGACCACCGGCCATGGCAAAAGCCGCATAACTGGTCAGGGTTACGGACACGTGAATATAAATCCAGTAGCTGTTCAGGGCCGGCACAAGCGGTTCGGCCGTCTGGTACCGATAGGGGAGGAGAGACGCGGCTCCCATCGCGATGAACCCGATACCCACCACGAACGCTCCGATGGCCTTGATCTTGTATCGCAACTCAAGCAGCACATACCCGAGAATAATTGCCCAGGAGACATAGGCCATGGCTTCGAATTGATTCGACCAGGGCGCGAAGGTCCCTGAGTGTTGGAGACGTTCAAAAGCGCGGGTGAACAAAGCCGCCGTATTCACGATCCACCCAAACACCGTAATCAGCGTCGCGACCTGTCCCAGTTGCGTCGCCCAAGCCCCATCGCGCTCATCGAAATTCTCAGTCGGATGACCGGCCGGGGCAAACGTCATTGCGGGACGTCGCGCGAAGAGATAGGCGATATAGAGAGTCAGAGCGGCGAGATAAAGCCAGAAGGTCATGTCGAATAAGAAGAGAGACCGCATCATAAGGTCCTCCGTCGATGGAATCAGGCAAGTACGCTAGTGTTTAATCATACCCAAGAAAGGGGTAGTTTGACCACCATATGTCTTCAAGCCGAAAACGTCCGAATCCTGTCGGTCAACTTCCGGAATTCTTTCTGAAAATCGATCTGGCTCTTATGAGAGGTCCCACCGAGATAGACCGCGACACCCCTGCCATCCGGTACGATCTTTGCCCAAAGGCGCCGATGATAGATAAAGGAAGACAGGGTGATCCCGACGACGATCATGGTCGACCCGGTCCACACAATATTGATCCCAGGATTCTTCGCGATCTGGAGGCCGGTATACTTCTTTGGCTTATACCCCACCAGTTCGAACTGATATTTTGAATCTTTGACCTCAAAGAGATCAGGGAATTGATAAAAAATCCACGGCGTGGCCTGAACAGTCTCACGTTCGTTGACCGCGAGTCTGATGGCGGGGTTCGCATGTTCCACCGTCTTTGAGAAGACCTTCTTTTCCGTTGAATTGAAGGCAAAGTCCGCCACGAAGTCCGTGATCGACAGCTTCAACTTGAGATCGGCGAGCGCCTGCTCCTTCTGCCACTCCAAATCAACCGTTTTGATCACCTTGTCAGTCTGTTTGTCCTTGATATTGATCCGCGCGACTTCGATCTGGTCCCATGCGTCGCCATAGCTCGACTGGTAAAACCAGATATTTTTATAAACCAGGGGGTCGTTGACGGTAATTGTCTTCGTAAGGACCGATTGCCCTCCCTCAAGAACCGTCAGTGTGCTGTTATACGATTTCACCGAACCGTTCTCATGATAATCGATCCAAAACTTATCGATCTTCAAATCAAAATTGCCGCGCGGGATGTGATAGGTCTGCCCTTCCAGGCAGACGCCGAACTCCTGAAACCCGTAATAGCTGCCGATCAACCCGCCGAGCACAATGACCGTCGCACTTAGGTGAGCCATGTGGGCTCCCACGCGACCAAGGACGCCCTTTGTCGCATAGACCGTCACCTCGCCTGGTTCGTTTTTCGCGAGCACGCGATAGCCCTTCTCGATCAAATGCTGCACGAGCTTCTCCGCCACCGTTTCTTTGCTCGCATCGACTGACACCTCTGCCTGTTGCTTCATCCCCTTAATGAAGGCGAGCGAGACACTGACTTTGTCCTGCCGCATGGATCGCCAGACGGCGGGAAAGCGCTTATAGAAACAGGTCAAGGAATTAACACAGAGGAGCCCGAGGATGCTGGTAAACCACCAGGTGTGATAGACGTCGATCAGTCCCAATCGAAGAAACCAGCGATAGGCGTTCTCTCCATATTCCTGAATGTAGGTTTCCGGTCGTTCGCCCTGCTGGATAACCGTGCCAATCGTCGCCGTGGCCGCCAAAAAGAGGAAGAGAAACATCGCCAGCTTGATCGAGGCGAAGAACTCGACCAGTTCCCGCGAGAACTCATCCCATCCCAAGCCGGGGCTGGAAGACCGAGGGGTATCCTTCTGAGGAAGCGCGTCCGGCTGGCCGTTCATGATTGCGTACCACTCCCTCCCCTGCTCACCTGACACAAGCCCTGGCTTTCCATTCGTATCGTAGGAATTCCTTGCTTCGGATCTTAAGGGATTGTCCCTGCCCGGAAGGCGAGACCCTGTTCACATTCAATAGCACGGACGCGGTGCGGGCTGGCTTCGTTAAGTCCGCAGAAATCCAGTAATTCTACAAGCGCTGGGAAAGAGGTGTCAAGCAAACTGGATGAGACATCTCGGATCAATTCCCCTCGGAAGTAAGAATAGACAAATGGAGGGCAGTCATACTAGTATCGCGGGAGATTAGTCGCGTTTTCGTATACCAGAACCTTCGAAGGAGCGTAATGAGACACAACTACCTGTTTACATCAGAATCTGTGACGGAAGGGCATCCCGATAAGATCGCGGACCAGATCTCCGATGGGATTCTCGATGCGATCATCGCGCAAGACAAGTACTCGCGCGTAGCCTGCGAAACCATCCTAACAACCGGCATCGCATTTGTGGCCGGCGAAATCTCCACGAAAGCCTATGTGGAAATCCCCGACATTATCCGGGATGTGATCAAGGACGTCGGCTACACCGACGCGTCGTGGGGGTTTGATTACCACACCTGCTCTGTCCTTACTGCCATCCATCAGCAATCAAGCGACATCGCCATGGGAGTGGATTCCGGCGGGGCCGGCGATCAAGGGCTCATGTTCGGTTACGCGACGAATGAAACCGATGAGTTGATGCCGATGCCGATCGTTCTGGCACACCGGTTGACCCGGCGTCTCGCCGAAGTGCGGAAGAAGAAGATCCTCGACTGGGTCCGCCCGGACGGAAAATCACAGGTCACCGTCGAGTATAAGAACGGCAAACCACTCCGCATCGACACCATCGTCGTCTCCACTCAACACAGTCCCGATGTCACCACTAAGCAGATCGAACGCGAAATCATGGAAAAGGTCATCAAGCCAGTCATGCCCAAGGGTCTCTATGACCCAACCGGTGTCAAGCACCATATCAACCCCACCGGTCGTTTCGTGGTGGGTGGACCAATGGGCGATACAGGGCTGACCGGCCGTAAGATCATCGTCGATACCTACGGCGGTCACGGCAGCCATGGTGGCGGGGCCTTCTCCGGTAAGGACCCCACAAAGGTGGACCGCTCGGCGTCATACATGGCCCGCTATATCGCAAAGAACATTGTGGCGGCCGGCCTCGCCGACAAATGCGAAGTGCAGCTGGCCTATGCGATCGGCGTGGCTGATCCGGTCTCCGTACTCGTTGATACGAAAAACACCGAGAAGGTCTCCGTCGAAAATCTCGACAAGCTGGTGCGAAAATATTTCCCGATGACCCCTCGCGGAATCATCGATCACCTTAAGCTCCGCCGGCCGATCTTCAAGAAGACCGCCGCCTACGGGCACTTCGGCCGGAACGAACCGGAGTTCACCTGGGAAAAAATCGACAAGGCCAAGATCCTGCGCAAGGACGCAGGGCTCTAAGCCAGACGCTCCCACAGGCACACGCAAGGGGGGACGGATTACAGAATCCGCCCCCCTTTTACTGATCAGACATCAAGGAGGAGGGTTTCGTGGATTACGACGTGAGAGATATCAAGCTGGCGGACCAAGGCAAACTCAAGATTGAGTGGGCCGAAGCCACCATGCCGGTGTTACGCCTCATCCGCAAACGGTTCAAACGGCAACAACCGCTGAAGGGCGTGCGGGTCACGGCCTGTTTGCATGTGACCACCGAAACCGCCAATCTCGCGATCACGCTTAAGGCCGGCGGCGCGGATGTCCGGCTCTGTGCCTCCAATCCACTCAGCACGCAAGATGATGTCGCAGCAGCCTTGGTCCAACACGAGGGCATTCCGACCTTTGCCATTAAGGGTGAGGATAATACAACCTACTATCGCCATATTGAATCGGCTATCGCCCATCGTCCCCATGTCACGATGGATGACGGGGCGGATGTGGTGTCGCACCTGCACTCCAAGCGGAAAGATTTGCTGAAGAACGTCATCGGCGGTACCGAAGAAACCACCACCGGCGTCATTCGTCTCCGCAGCATGGCTGAAAAGAAAGTGCTCAAGTTTCCGGTCATTTCAGTCAACGATGCCGATACCAAGCACATGTTCGACAACCGCTACGGCACCGGACAATCCACCATGGACGGCATCGTGCGCGCGACCAACCGGCTCGTGTGCGGCTCCGTGGTCGTCGTGGTCGGCTACGGCTGGTGCGGTCGCGGGATTGCCATGCGGGCCAAAGGCATGGGAGCAGACGTCATCGTGACGGAAATTGATCCATTGAAGGGGCTCGAGGCAGTCATGGACGGATTCCGCGTCATGCCGATGGAACAGGCGGCACCGATCGGCGACTTTTTCGTGACCGTGACCGGTAACCTCAAGGTCATCCGCAGCGAACACTTCGCCGTTATGAAAGACGGTGCCATCGTCTGCAACAGCGGCCACTTCAATGTGGAACTCGATATTCCAGGCTTGGAAAAGCTGGCCAGAAAACGTCGCATCGTCCGGACCGGCGTCGAAGAATTTACGCTGCGAAAAGGGGGACATCGCGTGAGCCTGCTGGGCGAAGGGCGCTTGGTCAATCTCGCGACCGCGGAAGGCCATCCCTCCAGTGTCATGGACATGAGCTTTGCAAATCAGGCGTTGGGAGCAGAGTACATCGTGAAGAACTACAAGCTCCTTGAAAAGAAGGTATATCCGGTACCGCCGGCGATCGATAAGGAAATTGCGCGGCTCAAGCTGGCAGGCATGGGAGTGGTCATTGATACATTGACACACGAGCAGAAAAAATATCTGGCTTCTTGGGAAATGGGAACCTGAAGGCACAGCTGCATCCCCCTTCCGCTTCCAGACCCTTCAAATCATATTGACTCTCTCGACTTTTCCCGGGCGGAAGCCCTCGGAAACTCCTTCAGGGACTCAGTCAGTTTCCGCTTGCTTTCATGACAAAATTTCGTCGGAACTTTTCCCAATAGCTTCTTGCACACTTGCCACCCTTTCCCGGTGCTACGTGTGTCAATTCGCTGTGTTTCAAGGTCAGGAGTTCAGTCCGTATGACGCGCTTCACACGAATCGATGGCTTCGGAATGGCCTAAAGATTTCTGGACTTGGGATATAACTTAGCTGCCTGTGGTGTTGAACGCAGGCACTCGGCCCCTGAAGCCGTCTGCGGTCAGGCTACGTCCATAGCGACGAGTCGGGCGTTCGACGAGGTTGACGGACAGGATGGTAAACACCGTGCAGAGTATTGCCGCTATAGGAAGCGCGATCCAATTGAGAACCTCAGAGCTCAGATGATACATGCCGCCGATAGGAATAAGGATTTCTCGCGTCAACAGGAAGGCGGGCATATGTGCGCAGTAAAGAGAAAACGATACTTTCCCGAATGATTTGAATACAGTTCCGGCGGCTCCAACAGGGCGAATATATCCCTTGTCAAAGGACGCGCAGGTCACCAGCCACGCTGCCGAAAGCTCAAGGACGCTCGTACCGAATGTGAAATCCCTCAAGAGGATCGTCGAGAAAATCATGACCGCGACCGCAAACATTAGGTTGACAAGGCGAGTCCACGGCTTTTCGAGAAAAATTGGTTCCAACCGATTTAGCCATCCGTTTCGTTGAGCCATTGCAATCAGCACCCCCCAACAGATTGCGTCCAGTGGGAACGATACCATGATTAAATGTTGGTTGGCTGGCCGATGAACATGAGTAAAGACCAAAATCACCGCAACTAACACAAGAAGTTTGAACTTCTCGGAGTTTCGACTAAACAGGGGGAAAAGAATGTAGAACTGCTCTTCGAAAGAAAGCGACCAGAAAACCCCGAAAGCCGCGCCACCAATCCAAGGTATAAAGGCATTGTAGACAAACAGAGACGCAGCAAGTGCTTGTATGTGTATAGAGTGAAGCGTTCCAAAACTCCCGTTTTGATTAAAAAGGTGTGCTAAGAGAAGAGTCGTAACGATCCAAGTTATCGCAGTCGGAACGATTCGGAAAAATCGACGAATATAAAACTGCATCCATTGTTTAATAAAGTCTGCACGCGTTGGAGCATGGTCTTGTTCAAAATCTTGCATGAAACTTCGGGAGATCACATATCCAGACACCACGAAAAACAGATGCACCCCACCCCAAAACTGGGCGATGTTATTGATGACATAGAGATAGACGTTCGAAGGAGTCCCTTGCATAAATGCAACGTGCGCTAAGAGCGTGAGGATTATCGCGATTCCGCGTAATTGATCTATCTCGTCAATGTAAGAGATGCTCTTATAATTCTTCATCTATGATGACTTGCCCCCTCTGATTGTCTCGGCCCGCATGTGGGTCAGGCGCGTGGCGCCGCAGCGGCTTCAAATGGTAGGGAACCATAGTCCGGCGCCCTGTATAGGCGAATGCGGCGGTAAGCGTGGAACCAGCGTTCAACCAGCACTGTCATCTCTCAAAGTGTAGCAAACAGTGCCCGATCCAGCAGTTCATCCCGCAGTTTTCGATTAAAGCCCGCAATGGAGCTGTTTTCCCGGGGACTGCGACTAAGGAACAGGTGGTGAACGGGAAAGAAGCAAGAAGGGATCCTCAATGAGCTGTATCAGACGATTCAAACCGTCCTACGGTCCGCGGCTAATTCAGTGACTGTATCGCCAGGTCGAGGACGTTCCCCATTAGGTGCCACTCGAGGTAAGGATTTTGAGATGCCTCGGTCCAGAGTTTTTGGAGACACCGTCTCGTTAAGGAGAACGGATCAGCTCACCATCACTTAGTGAGTGATAGAGGAGGAATCGGACAATGGATTGAGATTCCAATGAGCTGTGGTAGAGTGATCATAGGTGCTGAGGTTTTGAAAATCCGAGGTTCCTATGAGATCGACAACATTTCATCCGCTCTCACTATCGGACTTCGAAGTTTCTCCTGAACAGGGATTTCTTCCGCCAGATCCGATCCAACAGCTACCGGATTGTCCAACACTGAATCATCTCGGGCACGAGCTGCCCAAGTTGCTGAGCGCTCGGACCGTCAGAAAGTATATCGAGGCACAACGCACACTGCTCCCATCTATTCCCGCTACATGGCGCGATCAGGACTATCGAGCCGCGATGCGGATTCTTTCGTTCGCCGGTCATGCTTACGTGTGGGATGTGCCGGATCAACCAGCTCCGACGTTACCATTGCAGCTCGCGAAACCGTGGCACGAGGTAGCGCAGCGGCTTGGCCGGCCACCGATTCTTTCCTATGCGTCCTACGCCCTCGACAACTGGCGACGGCTCGACTTGACCAAACCAGTTCAGCTCGACAATATCGTGCTGCTGCAAAATTTTCTCGGCGGCCAAGATGAAGAGTGGTTCGTCGTGGTCCACATCCAGATCGAACGGCAAGCGGGACCAGGGCTGGCAGGGCTGCTATGCGCGATAAACGGAGTAGCCGATGACAACGAGAATGAAGTACTGCTCGGCCTGCAATCCTTGGCACTGGCGCAAACCGCGATGCGCGACACGCTGCTCCGCATGAAAGAGCGCTGTGATCCTTACGTGTACTACACCCGTGTCCGGCCCTACATCCATGGCTGGAAGAACAGCCCGTCGCTCCAGAACGGCCTGGTATATCAAGGTGTCGCAGCCTATGCTGGACAGCCACAGCAATTCCGTGGCGAAACCGGCGCGCAAAGCTGTATTGTGCCCTGCCTCGATGCAGGGCTTGGTATCGTTCATGCTCCGGACCCATTAACCGTCTACCTCCAGGAAATGCGGGACTATATGCCTCCTCGGCACCGTTCGTTCCTGCAGGCTCTCGAGCAAGCCGTCGACGACCGTGATCAACCGGTGCTCTCGGGGTATGTACGAGAACGGAAGGCTCGTCACCCAGAACTGTGGAAAGCCTATAGCACTTGCATCGATCTTCTTGCTCAGTTTCGCGAGATCCATATCGGATACGCCGACACCTACATTCACCGCCAGCACCAATCTCACGCGAGCAATCCAACCGCCGTGGGCACCGGTGGAACTCCCTTCATGACCTATCTCCAAAAGCATCTGGACGAAACGAAGCACGCCATCGCTGGATAGCCCTCGCTCAACAGCCTATCCTGCAGAATGGATGGGGTATCCAGCCGCTCTTATGTTTTGAACCGCAGTTCGTGCGAATGGTTTCCAGTCAAACAGGAAAAGCAGCATATCACTCGATCGCAGTCACAGCGATGGTCGTTGCGGCGCCCTCTCTCCGTCAGACAATGTTCCCATTGAGTATCGTCAGGACCATCTATTTCTGCGCGAACTCCGGCTGCTTTCTCAATAGCGAAGCCATGAACTCCTGCTTGATCAAACTATCCCCTAACGACTCCATGATTTCGGCCAGATTCAGTTTCAGTTGAACTTCCTTCTTATCCCGGACCGATTCTGGTAACGTCTTGAGTGCACCCCAGGAATAGATCGATTCCTCCATCTCCTGCCAGATCGGATAGCCCTGAACGGTTTCAAACGCTCGCGCCTCTACACGCACCGGACGAAAGGCGATGCCCAACAGATAGCCTCCTCCAAACCAGACAGGCGTGCTGGTCAGCAATTCGAAGCCGATGTTCGCGCCGATCGCGATTGGATTCCATGCCGTAGCGAGCCCGAGTGCCATGCTCTCTGCTGTCATGTCTGTAAACATACCTGCGGCTGACCACTGCCAGCGAATTTTTCCATAATCCAGGATGCTGCCGGCCACGACGAGATCGGCGCCCAGGCGACGGCGAAATTCCCCAAGCTGTTCGGCATTTGGCAGCGTCCCTGGCTTCAGCTCCAACTCCTCAGCCAGTGCGTCTGTCTGCTCCAACGAGACAAACCGAAATCCCTGCCCAGCGGCGAGTCGGCTCAGGAGGAGCCAGCGGGCCTCCTGTTGAACCTCCTTCAAGGCTTCAGCCACCTGTTTCGCCTCGTCCTCTGGTGCCATGGGCTCTCCTACTGTTTTCAAGGTGGATAATTGCGTGATTTCGAGATCGAAACCGAAGAGCAAAATTGCCACCTGAGGGCGTTCGTTCAGATCTTCCACCTCTGATTGAAGAGCTGGCTCGAACGCGACGCAACCCGTGAGAGCCATGCCAGCCAGGTAGGATATGGAGGGCACCGACCGAAAACAGACCGTAAAGAATCTCATAAGGCCTCTCGAAGAATAGGCAGAGGAACGGGAGAACCCGTGCTACTCAGCTACTCAATGAGAGGCTCCTCAAATCCGATAGACGGAAAGTTGTTGGTGGAGACGGAGGGACGGAGGACCGTGCAGCATCAGCCGCCGGATCTGATGGACGGTGGTCAAAGAAATGGAGAACGCGGGTTCTGCAATCTCTCCTGATAAAAAGAGGCAACACGGCGCGCCAAGACTCGGAATGTCCGGCTTAAGGCCCGATGCCAGCTGAGTCAGCGCTTCTTCGTCTAGATCCTGATGTTCTTGATCTTATGCAGCGGCTTCTGAGACAAAGTGTAATTGTTCGGCGAGCTCTAGACAGCCAAAGAACAGCCACAAGGAGAGCAGACACCAGAGGGTAAGGCCAAAGACTGGTGCTCGACGATCCAAGAACATATAAAAACTTTAGTCCAAGTGTCGGGATCAGTCAAACCGGCTGATGGCAATGGATCATGGTGTTGCTCGCCTCAACCCCACACGAGACTTAAATGGACTGTCCAGCCTGGCCGTCGGGAAGCGCTCGAGTTTCGGAAGAGACACTCAACTTCTGTGCCCTCGGTGGCATTCGTCCGATCGTTAGAACCTACGGAGGCCACCTATGATCGCATGTTGAGCGAGAAGGCGCGCTTCCGTGTCATGCTGACGATGAACTGATGTTGGTCGTCGTGCCGTCCTTCTCTCACGCACGAACTCGCATTGTTGCCATTCCTAATTCTAATTCGATGGTTGGATTGATATCGCTGCAAGGGACTGCCGGAGACTAGTTGGTGGACCTGTGGATCTATGCCTTCCTCAGCCAGAGTTTCGACCAGAGCAGGCCAGAGCCTAGAAGTGGTTGGTGCGCTCTCCGAACCAATTCGGCTCCGGCGACAACCATGGCTCCGCCGAGTACCGTCTGCACACGGAGCGGTTCGTCCAAATACAGATAGGCCAGGAAGATCGTACAGACGGGAATCAAATTGTGGTAGGTCCCGACGGTGGCGGGCGAGAGAGATTGCAACGAACGGTAGCGCAGGAGAAACACGGCGGCAGTGGCACATCCAATGTATAGCACCGATGCAATAATCAGCGGCGATATTTGCTCCTGTTGGGGTTCCGACCACTTCAGAGAACCAAGAAACAGCACCAGAGCGCTGCTGCCGAACATGACTGTATTGGATACCATCATCCCAAAGCGTTTCACGATACCGGAGCAGAGCACGATGTGGCCTGACATCATCACCGTGAATAATAAGACGAATAGATCGCCGAATTGAAAACTCGTCTCTCCGTAAGGAGCCCCGTGGTAGACAGCTACCCCGCAGCCGATTAATGAGAGCGCGATACCTGCCACCTTCAACGGGCTCATGTGGTCTTTCCCCAACAGCACACTCAGAGCCGACGTACACGAGGGCAAGAGGCCATAGATCAGTGCATAGTGGATGACGCTCGTGTACATGAGACCCCAGGCCGCGATGGCGTAAGAGAAGACGCCCAGAAGCCCCACCAGACCCAGCTTCACGAGATCCGACAGATCCAACGATAACAACCCCCTTCGGTCCCAGAATAACGTGATGGCAAACAAAGATACGAAGCCGATCATCACTCTGAACCAGGCCAATCCGGCCGGCTGCATGCCACTGTGTTGAAAAACATATTTGATGACCAGGGTTACGGAGCTCAGTAACAACACCACGCCGAACAGACAGGCCATGGGAACGATGGAGGCCATCTTTTTCGACGTACTGATTGGAAACGCCGAGAGCGGTGACATTGATCAAAATCCTGTCATGTTCAATGCGTTCAGCTGCTCGATGAAGTCGGAGAGCTGGACCTGTTGCTCAGGAGAGATTCGGACAATACGAACGCCAAGATTTGGAGGATGGACGTGGGTCACCTGAACAGTGCACAGGACCGGAGACCCTTCGCTCAAATTGAACTCAAGCTGTAGCTCGTCACCGACTTGGACCGGTCCCTCCACCTGGAGTTGGAATCCCTTCTCGGTCAGATCGAGCACCTTACATGGCACCGGTTCAGTGCCGCGTCGAATCTGGCAAACCCGATCGATTACGACTCGGAACAGTTCACGTTTATGGGTCATCGGGCGCTCACCTTTCGTCAGAGGAGCAGCGCACACCGTACACTTGTGATACCGGTGGCCTGTTACCAGTCAGCTAGCTCTCTCGAAAGTATAGCAGTCGGTCCGCTACTCAAGCCCTTCCCTCCTCCACCGAACTGTCAGCTCCCTCTCAGATGAGGACTGGGACGTTGAGGCTTTTCCGAATGATCTGATCACGGGACGAAAACAGCGGGCACAGCGCACAGGAAGGGCGAATACCACAGAGACTGATTATCTGAGCTGGGGCTGTGAAAAAGGCACAATTTAGTTTCCGAATCTGGGGGGCCATGCTAGCGTGGCTGAGAATCAGAAGAATGGAGGTCGCTCATGCTTCTCGACGCAGTCCTGGTTGCCGCCACGCTCTATGTCTGTCCAGGAGACGTCTATTCCGATCAGGCCAGGGAAGGCTGTCGTCCCATGCAGGATACGAACAAAGAGGGCTTCAGCCAAATTCCTGAAGCTCCCGAATTTAATTCAAGATCGACGGCTCCCGCAGCGGTCGACACGGGAGGGTCGAGAGACACGCAATCCCGTCTTCCTGCCGCGTCAGCTCAGGAATGTGCGATGTACGAGGAATGGGTCAAACTGTCCACCAAGTCGAGCAGCATTGGAGCTCGTGAACTGTCACCGGGAGAATTCGAACGGTGGACGAATCTGAAGCAAGTTTTCGGGAACAGCCCGCCTCCAAATTGCCGGTGACACCTCGGGACGGCCTGGGGTTTCAGCCTTTTTCTGTCGATCCAGACACAAATTTCTGCGATCTACTCCACTTCCGCTCCACAGGTGCTTCGCGTGCGAGGTGTTCGCAGGGAACTCCCTTAGTATCGCTTCCTTCCGACGTGTCCGCTATTCGAACCCCGGATGATCGAAGAGCATTGGCCGGTTATTGACTATGGTCTGTAAGCGGCGTATCGTTTTGTCTACCGCTTGAGAAGAGGAGGAACGTCATGTCACTCATGTGCTCCTTCGCGATCTGTAAGGCACAGGAAGGGATGTGCGGGCATGAAAAGGTGATGTTGAGCGTCGCCTTACTCGCAGCCATCGGCTTCGGCGCCTATTTCTTGATCGGCTGACCCGAGGTACTCGAACGACCTATCCCCCGGCCATGTCGAGGCTCCAAGTGTGGTGTCGTGTGGCTCTTCCCTAGCTTCCTGCTAACTGGCGAGAGTTTCACGGACCTTTCGGAGCAGGTCCCTGGAGTTGAACGGCTTCGGAATGAACGCCAGACGCTGCCCTTTCATCGACTCAAGATTCTCATTGGCATATCCCGACATATAGAGTACTTTGACCATAGGCATCAGGGCGTCGATGCGTTTCGCCAGTTGGGGGCCTGTCATGCGCGGCATCATGACATCGGTCAGAATCAAGTGGGGGTATACCGTCGATTTGCTGAGAAGGCTCAGCGCCTCAACCCCATCGGTTGCTTCTTGAACCTCATATCCGGTTTGGCGCAACATATCCCTGACCGCTACTCTCACATCAGCATCATCCTCGACCAACAAAATGGTCGCCCTCCCTTCCACTGCCTCCGACCGAGTAGCGTGAGAATGGTCTGTTTGAGCCTGACCGGCTTGCGGCAGGCAGATTCGGAAGACCGACCCGACACCAAGTTTGCTCGACACTTCGATAAACCCGCCGCCTTGTCGAACGATGCCGTAGAGACTGGCAAGTCCCAACCCCTTTCCTCTCTGGAATTGCTCTCTAACGAAGAAGGGCTCGAAGAGATGGGCCTGCATGTCCGGATCAATGCCGCATCCCGTATCATAGATCGCTAACTCGACATACGTCCCTGGTCTGACCGCCTGCTCCTGTGCCGAGACCTCTGTGACAGTTCGCAGCGACGTCGAAATCCTGAGTTGCCCACCTTGGGGCATCGCATCGCATGCGTTGGTCACTATATGACGAATAATGTCCTCGATCTGTTGACAGGCCATGACGACCGATCCTCCCCCAGAAGCCACGGTCACGGTCAGCAGAATCGTGTCGCCAATGAGTTGCCGGATCTTCGGTTCCATCTCGGTGAGGACTTTGCCCAGATCGAGCATTGTCGGTTCCACCACCTGATGATGACTGAATGCGACCAGCTTGTGCATCAGTTCCCCTGCTCGTTCAACCGCGTCCTGGATCTGCTTAATCGGAGCCCGAATGGATTGACGATCTTCGGCGCGATGACACACCTGCTCGCTGGCCCCACTGATGACCGTCAACAGATTCGTAAGATCGTGAGCCACTCCCCCAGCCAGTCGGCTTAACGCCTCCATCTTCTCGGACCGGCGGGCCGAGTCTTCAAGACGCTTGCGCTCAGTGATATCCGTGATCGCTTCAATGACGTGGGTACGACCGTCGGAGGTTACAGCTTTGGACCATTGGACCAAAACCCATTGGTCATTGGGGAGCGGCACCTCATTCATCGTCATCTTCCCCGTGCTGACCGCATCGGGCATTTTGCAGAACGCACAGGGAGTCGGACAGCCGGCGATTTTGTCGTGACAGGTCTGGCCAGAAATATCTCCGAACTTGTTGAGCCCTGTTTCGTTCTGGAACTGTACCTTGTACGTCGAAGGATCGATCACCGAGACGATGACCGGCTGGGCGTTCAACAGCTCTCGGGGATCATAAGAAGACCGGAGCTGGTTATCGGGCTGTCCCACGGGAGGCTCCAAACTGAATGCCCATTGAGAACCCTGCACAGAGGGAGACACTGACTCACAGAGCCACGCTGTTTAATTGCGAGCATAGACCGTACCAAAGGAGATTGGCTTAGGGGCTACCGGCGTCTCTCTCGCAATATTGAGAGGTTAGGGATCTCCCACAGTCATTTGAGAAACTGGATTAGTTAGGAAGCTGAATCAAAATTAGATCAAGAAAGAATTGAATCCGATACATTGAATCCCTCGAGCAAACGGTAGTCATAACTACCACCCTATGAGGTTCAGTCCCCGCGTCGAGTGCCGTGAGCTGCTTCCCCCACCTCCTGCCTCATTGGATCTCTGCTATAATCCTGCCGCTGCTGACCGCTCCTGCTCTCTGACTTTTTTGTGAGGTGTGCCACGTGGTTTCTTCGCCCCCTCACGACCCCCAACTCGCTCAGACGTTGGTTCTCGACGAACTGTTTGATCTGTCGCTCTACAAAGCCCTTCGCGGCGTGACCCAGCCAGATGTCCGTATGACGCTGGATGAGTTGATCAAGGTCGAAACATCTCATCTGGCATTCTGGCAGAAGTTCTTCGAACTGAAGCTTGAGACTCTCGACCTTGGCCGTCGGGTCAAGCTGGCCGTAATGATGCTGGTCTGTCGGCTGTTTGGCTCCACTGCCGTCCATCTCGTGCTCGAAGCCATCGAAGTCCACGGAGTACGAAAATATCTGGCGTTATGGCGGGAATACCAGGGCCAACCGTTGGGTGAGGCACTCCATGGCATTCTCATGGATGAGTTCAAACATGAAGATGTGCTCGTCACGGAACTCACAAAGCGAAAAATCAATGCCGAGAAGATCCGCAACATCTTCCTCGGGTTGAACGACGGCTTGGTGGAAATTCTCGGAGCAGTGAGCGGGTTCTTCGGCGCGTTCGGCAGCGCGACGATGGTCCTAGTCGCCGCCTCAACGACGGCGGTGGCCGGTGCCCTCTCAATGGCCGCCGGTGCGTTTTTAGCCTTGAACTCTGAGAAGGAAGTGAAGACGACTGAGATCGCCAGGAAAATATTTCTGGGCGAGGAATCGGAGATCCTGCCGATGGAAGAATCCCCCTTGGGCTCAGCCTTCGTGGTCGGTGCTGCCTACATCGCCGGCGCACTCGTTCCGGTGGTCCCGGTCTTGCTCGGCGCCAACGACGCCATCTTTTCGGTCGTGACTGCCGGCCTGATGGTAATCGTCGTCTCCACCATTCTGTCTTTCCTCTCCGGCATGGATATCAAGCGCCGGATCGCGCTCAATCTCATCATCATCACCATGGCGGTCAGCGTGACATACGCCATCGGCCTAGCGGCAAAGCATCTGTGGGGGATCGCGGTGTAGAGACTGAAGGCCCCAGGCGGTGCCGTCCGGCACCGCCTGGACAACTTACCGACCCAAGGCGTTCTTGACTGCGTTCCCGATCTCGGCAGGGTTCTTGACGACTTTTACGCCGGCTGCTTCGAGGGTTTTCATCTTCTCAGCTGCGGTGCCTTTGCCCCCTGAGATGATCGCACCAGCGTGACCCATGCGACGGCCTGGAGGAGCTGTGATCCCGGCGATGAAGCTGATAACCGGCTTCTTCACGTTCTTCTTGATGAACTCAGCCGCCTTTTCTTCCGCATCTCCCCCGATCTCGCCGATCATGACGATCGCCTGGGTTTCAGGGTCCTTCTCAAACAGTGGCAGCACATCCACAAACCCGGTCCCGTTCACAGGATCGCCTCCGATGCCAACGCACGTCGTTTCGCCGAGTCCGAGTGTTGAGAGCTGATGCACCGCTTCATAGGTCAAGGTGCCGCTGCGTGAAACCACGCCGACGACGCCTTTCTTGTGGATAAATCCCGGCATGATGCCGATTTTGGCTTCATCGACTGTGATGACCCCGGGACAGTTCGGACCGATCAGACGGACATCACGAGTACGCAGTGCGCGCTTCACTTTCACCATGTCATTGACCGGGATACCCTCGGTGATGCAGATGATCAATTTGATTCCGGCATCAGCCGCTTCCAGAATTGCATCGGCACAGAATGGTGGCGGTACGAAGATCAGCGAGGTATCACACTGAGTTTTCTTGATCGCGTCACGGACCGTATTGAAGACAGGAATGCCTTCGACTTCTTGACCGGCCTTCCCCGGCGTCACACCGGCGACGACCTTCGTTCCATAGGCCTTGCACTGCGTCGCATGGAACGAGCCTTCTTTGCCCGTGATCCCCTGCACCACCACCCGCGTATTCTTATTAACAAGTATGCTCACGATTGACCTCTTCTCTTTCTTTCCACTTTCTTCTCTTGATCGGGAAAGCCCGACCTCTTATGACATGCGGGCTAGCCAGACTTGTCGTTGCAACTCAAGCGGAGTCTCAGGTCTCCGCTTTTGCCGTTCTCTTTATCTCCCCACTTCCCTTGACTTAAAAACGGCATCATGTTGCCGAGAGCGACTTTGCCGAAGGAGCGGGGACGTCGCTTTTTTCCCTTCTCCTCCCTGAAACGGGGAAAGATTTCTTCTCTGCGGGTGGCGCCGAGCGGGCGCCCAAGCGCGCACAGCGGGGGTCCCTACACCAGGCGGGGGTGCGAGCACGCTTGGGCTGCTCGGCGACAGGACCCTCCTCCTACGCCGCCTTCCCCGTCAACTTCACGATCTTTTGCGCCGCCTCCCACAAATCGTTGGCGACTTCGAGTTTCAACCCGGAATGGTGCAGCAATGTTCTCCCCTCTTCCGCGTTTGTCCCCTGCAAGCGGACCACAAGGGGCACATTGACGTGTACTTCTTTGGCCGCCTCGATCACGCCATGTGCAATCCGCTCGCAACGGACGATCCCGCCGAAAATGTTGATAAAGATCCCTTTAACATTCGGGTCCTTCAGTAGAATTCGGAAGCCTGCCGCTACCGTTTCCTTCGTGGCGCCACCACCGACATCCAAGAAGTTCGCCGGTTCGCTGCCTGCCAGCTTAATGACATCCATCGTCGCCATAGCCAGACCGGCCCCGTTCACCATGCAGCCGATGTTGCCGTCGAGCTTCACGTAATTCAGGTTGTTCTCGCTGGCTTCGATCTCCAACGGTTCTTCCTCATTCAGATCACGCATCTGCTGCACATCTTGATGTTTGAAGATGCCGTTGTCGTCGAAGGAGACTTTCCCGTCCAGGGCCACGACGGTTTTCTCTTTCGTAATAATGAGCGGATTGATCTCGACCAGCGCACAGTTCTTTTCCATGAACAGACGGTAGAGGTTGCCGAGCATCTGGATGAACGGATTCATAACGGCGGGCTCGATGCTGTTGAGACCCATCGCGTACGCGATGTTGCGCCCGTTGTATCCCTGAAATCCGACGGCAGGATCGATCGGCTCCTTAATGATCTTCTCCGGCGTATGGGCTGCAACCTCTTCGATCTCCATCCCGCCTTCGGTGCTGGCGATAAAGACCGGCCATCCCGAATCACGATCCACCAGGATGCTCAGGTACAGTTCCTTGGCGATATTGGCACCTTCCTCGATCAGCAATCGACGCACGACGCGGCCTTTTGGACCGGTCTGGTGCGTCACTAGCGTCTTGCCGATCAGCTCTTTCGCGAAACCGGGAACCGCCGCTTTATCCTTGGTGATCTTCACACCCCCAGCCTTGCCACGTCCTCCCGCGTGGATCTGCGCTTTTACGACAAACACCGGGCTGTTCAGTTCCGCGGCCCACGTTTCGGCTTCCTGCGGTGTCTTGACTTCGCGGCCACGCGGCACCGGCACTCCAAACTGCGCAAACAAAGACTTCGCCTGAAACTCATGTACGTTCATGCTAACTCCATAATGAAGCTGTCAGCTGACAGCTTCCGACTCTCGCTACTCTTTTTTGGCATAGGCCGGCAGCACCATCGGGGAGATGACCGAAGAGGAGCCGCCATGCCTCTTTGCTTCGGCTCGAAACTTTGTCAGATGCTCAAGCGTGAGCTTACCCTGTTTCATCAAACGAACACGCTGGGCCGCAGTCGTACCGGAGCGTTTCCCGAAGACCATCAAGTCCAGCAGTGAATTGCCCATCAACCGATTGCGGCCGTGTAAACCGCCGGACGCCTCGCCAGCCACGAAGAGGTTTTTCGCCTCAGACTCTCCGTTGGTATCGATCTTCACGCCGCCGTTTTGATAGTGAAGCGTCGGGTAAATCAAGACCGGGTCTTTCGAGATGTCGATGCCGAACCGCTCGAACTGGGTCACCATGGCGGGGAAGTGTTTCTTGAGGGTGCCGGGTCCCTGCTCGACGTCGAGCAACGGCGTGTCCAGCCAGACGCCGACGCGCCCGGACATCGTCCGGATGCCTCGGCCTTCTTCACATTCTCGGATAATCGACGATGAGACCACGTCTCGCGTATCGAGCTCATTCACAAACCGTTCGCCTCTGGCATTGACTAGATGTCCGCCTTCCGAACGGATACCCTCGGTCACCAACGCACCGATCAACTGCTCCGGATAGACTGCTCCCGAGGGGTGATATTGGAAGGTATCGATGTGCATCAGCTTAGCGCCCATGCGATAGGCCATGGCGAGCCCGTCGCCCGTGGCGCCGTAGTGATTGCTGGTCGGAAAGCCCTGGATGTGGAGCCGGCCGATCCCGCCGGTCGCAAGGATCACGGCCTTTGCGGCGACGACGATGTTCCGCTTGTTATCGAGATCGCGCAGGACGACGCCTGTGCAGGTCCCGTTTCCGTCGCTGAGCAGTTCAACCGCTGCACAGAACTCCAAGAGTTGAATCTTCTGGTTCAGCACCTCGTCCTTCAGCACCCGCATGATCTCGAGGCCGGTATAATCCGAAGCAGTGATGAGCCGGGGCTTTGAACTGCCGCCGCCTTTCTTGACGTGCAGGTTCCCGTCGCCATCGCGATCGAAAATCACGCCCAGACTCAGCAGCCATTTCGCGATCGAAGGCCCCTCCTCCACCATCGTCTTGAGCAAGCGATGGTCATTCTTCATGTGACCGCCCTTCAGCGTGTCGAGGAAATGGGTCACCGGAGAGTCTTCAGCCGTGACGGCAATCTGCATGCCGCCCTGGGCCATGACGGTGTTGGAATCGCCCAACCGGAGCTTCGTGGCAAGAATGACCTTCGCGCCCGTTGCATGGGCATGGAGTGCGGCGGCACAGCCTGCTCCGCCACCGCCGACGACGAGCACATCGGTCCGGTATTGCGGCGTGAGGTCCAGATCTGAGGAGACCGGGCTCTCGCCTTCGAGCAACGCAGCCAGTTCGCGCACAGTCATCTCGCCCGCGTTTGGACCAAACTTGATGGGCCGATAGGCGGCTTCGCGAAAGTCGGGGTGAAACTTTTTGATGAGTTGATCGCGGTCGGCCGGAGAAAATTTTGGAATCGTCTGCTTACGGCGTTCGTCGCGGGTCTTGTGAACCAGCTCTTGGAGTTTATGGACATCCATAGCGAAGCTCTCAGCCTTCAGCGATCAACTGTCAGCTCAGATTCGGCTCTTTTATCTCTTCCTCGATTCACCGTAACTGAGAGCTGATCGCCGATTGCTGACAGCTATCATCATTTCAATTCCGCGCACACTTTCGTCAACTCCGCATCGCTCATTTTCATCACGCGGCTCCACTCCTCGCTGAACTTCCCCTCCTCGATTTCCTTGATGCGTTGGTCAAGCTGAACCGGTCTGTCGACGAAGTGTGCGCCCTGCGCGCGGCTGACATAGAGGGCGACGAGGTTCGGCGCGATATCGGCGATGCAGACCGGCGTGCAGAGGCCGCACATGACACAGTCCATGAACATTTCGGACACACTCTTAAAGTCGCCGAAGACAGCTTTCCAGACTCCTTCCCGCACATCGATCTTTTGCGGGCAGGCTTCCGTGCAGGCGTTGCAATTCCGGCAGAGCGGAGCCTCAGGGTAAAAATTGAAAAGGTCCTGCTTAGGATCCTCGAGCTTCTGAATATCGTAGGTCGCTTTGCGGGCCGGAAAGGGCGGCACCATCGAAAACGACATGCCGTCTTCGACCGCCGTCTGACAGGCCAGGCACGTCCTGACTTTCGGATCGTCCTTCGTTCGATAGTACGTCGCACAGGCACCGCAGAATCCGCCGAGACAGCCGGCCCCGCGTACAACCTCGTGGCCGGTGTACCACAGTGCCTTGATGACGGTGATCCCTTCCGGCACTTCGAATTTCTTGCCGTAGATCTCGACCGTAACCATCCGGGGCTTGAGCACCTCGGGTTGGTCGATCACATTCTGGTTGTCTGTAGTTTCCGTTGCCATCTTCTATGTTCCGTGACAGGTGACTAGTGACGCGTGACAAGAGCCTTCCCGGCGATCGCCCGTCACCCATCACTCGTCACCGCATTCCTAGGCGATCGCGTCGATGATCGCGTTCAACGTCGCGCTAGGGCGCATCGCTTTCGAGGCCTTTGCATCGTCCGGATGATAGTACCCGCCGACGTCCTGCGGTTTGCCCTGCGCGGCGAGCAATTCGCCGTCGATTTTCTTCTCATTGTCGCTCAGGTCTTTCGCAATTTTCGCAAACTTCTCCGCGATCTTCTTGTCCGCCGTCTGCGCAGCCAGGGCCTGCGCCCAGTAGAGCGCCAGGTAGAAGTGGCTGCCACGGTTGTCGATCTCGCCAACCTTGCGGGCTGGTGACTTGTTGCTCTCGAGGAACTTGGCGTTGGCCTGATCGAGCGTATCCGCCAGAATCTTGGCCACCGGATTGTTCCCCACCTTCGCGAGATGCTCCAGCGACGCGGCCAGCGCGAGGAATTCGCCGAGCGAGTCCCAACGCAAATAGCCTTCTTCCTGGAACTGCTGCACGTGCTTCGGCGCCGATCCTCCCGCGCCGGTCTCGAACAAGCCACCGCCGTTCAGCAACGGCACGATCGAGAGCATCTTGGCGCTGGTGCCGATTTCGAGAATCGGGAACAGGTCGGTGAGGTAGTCGCGGAGCACGTTGCCGGTGCAGGAAATCGTGTCCTTGCCTTCCTTCATTCGCTCCAGCGAGAGGCGGGTTGCCTCCGCCGGAGACATGATCCGGATGTCGAGCCCCTTTGTATCGTGATTCGGCAGGTAGCGCTCAACCTTCTTGATCAGTTCCGCGTCATGCGCCCTGGTCTTGTCCAGCCAGAAAATAGCCGGAGCGCCCGTCGCCTTGGCGCGGGTCACTGCCAGCTTCACCCAATCCTGAATCGGGGCATCCTTCACCTGACAGGCACGCCAAATGTCGCCTTCCTCCACCTTATGTTCCAGCAAGGTCTTCCCCGCCGCATCCACGATTCGCATCGTGCCGTTGCCGGGAGCCTTGAAAGTCTTGTCGTGCGAGCCATACTCTTCGGCCGCCTGCGCCATCAAGCCGACGTTGGGCACACTGCCCATCGTCCGCGGATCGAAGGCGCCGTACTTCTTACAGAACTCGATCACTTCGTGATAGACAGGCGCATAGCTGGCGTCGGGAATCACGCACTTCACGTCCTGCAGCTTGCCTTCCGGATTCCACATCTTGCCCGAGTCGCGGATGACCGGCGGCATGGAGGCATCGATGATGATGTCGCTCGGCACATGGAGGTTGGTGATGCCCTTGTCGGAATTCACCATCGCCATCGGCGGCCGCTTCTTGTAGACCTCTTGGATGTCCGCTTCGATCGCCTTACGCTGATCCTCCGGCAGGGTCTTAATCTTGGCGTACAGATCGCCGATGCCGTTGTCCGGATCGACCCCCAGCTTCTTGAGTGTCTCACCATGCTTCTGGAACACATCCTTGTAGAACACGGTCACGGCATGACCGAAGATCTTCGGGTCGGAGATCTTCATCATAGTGGCCTTCATGTGAAGCGAGAACAAAACGCCTTGCTTCTTCGCATCCTCGATCTGCTCCTCAAGGAACGCGCGCAGGGCCTTGACGTTCATGAACGTGGCATCGAGCACCTCGCCTGCTTGCAACGCGATCTTATCCTTCAACACCGTGACTTTACCGTCCGCGCCGACAAACTCGATTTTCGCCGTGGTCGCAGCAGGAATCGTCAGGGATTTTTCATTCGATCGGAAATCGCCGCCCTTCATGTGGGTGACGTGGGTCTTGGAATCGGAGGTCCAGGCACCCATCTTATGTGGGTGTTTTCTGGCATAGGCCTTCACGGAGAGCGGCGCGCGGCGATCTGAATTGCCTTCGCGCAACACCGGATTGACCGCGCTCCCTTTGACTTTGTCGTAGCGGGCCTTGATCTCCTTTTCCTTGTCGTCCTTCGGATTCTCCGGATAGTCCGGCAGCTTGAACCCCTGCTTCTGTAATTCCTTGATCGTGGCCACCAATTGCGGGATCGAGGCGCTGATGTTCGGCAGCTTGATGATGTTGGCTTCCGGCGTCTTGGCCAGCTCGCCCAACTCGGCCAAGGCATCCGGCTGCTTCTGCGCCGGGGTCAAATATTCCGGAAACACCGCAAGAACGCGCCCGGCCAGTGAGATGTCCCGCAATTCGACGGACACGCCCGCCGCCTTCGAGAACGCATTGATGATCGGCAGAAACGAGTAGGTTGCCAGCATCGGCGCTTCGTCGGTCTTCGTATAGATGATCTTGTCTGCTTTGCTTGCCATAACGCTCCCTCTTTGAGTTACTGGTTTAGTTCAGCGCGTTCAATGCCGAACCCGCCTTGAACCACGCAATCTGCTGCTCGGTGATGCTGTGGTTCGCCTGGATGGTGAGCGCCTTGCCATCCGTCTTATGAATCGTCACCTGCACCGGCTTGCCAGGGGCCAGACTGTTCAGCCCCGTCACACTGATGCGGTCCTGCTGCTCGATCTTCTCGTAATCCTTCGGGTCAGCGAAGGTCAACGCCAAGATTCCCTGCTTCTTCAAATTGGTCTCATGGATGCGGGCAAAGCTCTTCGCAATGACGACGCGTACGTTGAGGAAACGGGGCGACATGGCCGCATGCTCGCGGCTGCTGCCCTCGCCGTAATTTTCGTCGCCGACCACGATCGAGCCGACCCCCTTTGCTTTATACCGCCTGGCGATTTGCGCAATCGTCAGGCCTGATTCACCGGTCAGGACATCCGTGCCCTTGCCCGGCTCCGAAGCGAACGCGTTATTCGCCCCCAGGAACATGTTGTCGCTGATCTTGTCGAGATGCCCACGGTACTTGAGCCACGGACCGGCCGGAGAAATGTGGTCGGTCGTCGTCTTGCCCTTGGTCTTGATCAAAAGCGGGAGCCTTTCGAAATCTTTCCCATCCCAACGTGGAAACGGCTGCAACAACTGCAATCGTTCGCTCGTCGGTGGGATGTCGACGGTCAAGGCATCGCCGTCTTCCGCCGGTGCCACGAACCCCTCTTCTCCCTTTGCAAATCCCTTCGCAGGCAATTCTTCACCCACCGGCGGCTCCAGCTTGAACTCCTTCCCGTCAGCACCTTTGAGCTTCTGATTGACCGGATCAAATCCAAGATCGCCGGACAATGCATAGGCAGTGACGACTTCCGGACTGGCTAGGAACGACAATGTTTCGTTGATGCCATCGTTGCGGCCCGGAAAGTTCCGGTTGAACGAACTGACGATCGAATCCGCCCTGCCCTTTATGCCATCGGCTCGCTTCCATTGCCCGATACATGGGCCACAGGAATTCGACAGGACCGTGCCGCCCAACTTCTCGAACGTATCCAGGAAGCCATCACGCTTCATCGTGTGATAGATGCGCTCAGAGCCCGGCGATACGAGGAAGGACGTTTTGGCTTTCATGCCGGCTTTGAGCCCTTGTCGTGCAATGTGCGCGGACCGGCTGATGTCTTCATAGGAAGAGTTCGTACAGCTGCCGATCAATGCCGCCTTGAGCTCGACCGGATACCCCTTTTCCTTCGCTTCCGCCGCCAGCGTGGAAATCGGTCTCGCGAGATCCGGCGTATGAGGTCCGACGACATGCGGCTCCAGATTCGATAGATCGACCTCGACGATCTGGTCGTAATACTTCTCGGGCGATTGATAGACCTCAGGATCGGCCACGAGAAGTTCTTTGTGCGATTGCGCCAAGTTCGACAGATCCGCCCGATCAGTGATATTCATGTACGCGACCATCTTCTGGTCGAAGGGGAAAACAGAGGTCGTGGCTCCGAGTTCCGCGCCCATGTTGCAGATCGTGCCCTTGCCGGTTGCGCTGATGGTCTCGGCGCCAGGACCAAAGTATTCGACGATCTTGTTGGTGCCGCCCTTTACGGTCAGCAGCCCGCAAAGATAGAGGATCACATCCTTGGGCGATGCCCAGCCGCTCAGTTTCCCGGCGAGCCGTACCCCGATCAATTTCGGATGGAGCACTTCCCAGGGCAAGCCGGCCATGACTTCGCCCGCGTCGGCACCACCAACACCGATCGCCAACATGCCCAGTCCGCCTCCATTCGGCGTGTGTGAGTCAGTTCCGATGATCAAGCCTCCTGGAAACGCATAGTTCTCCAGGACAACTTGGTGGATGATGCCAGCGCCCGGCTTCCAGAATCCAATGCCGTACTTCTTCGCGGCGGATGCAAGAAAATTGTAGACCTCCTTGTTCTCATCCATGGCGCGAAGCAGGTCCTTCTCGGACCCCATTTCAGCGCGGATCAAGTGGTCGCAGTGGATCGTACTGGGCACCGCCGCTTTCTTTTTGCCCGCCTGCATAAACTGCAACATCGCCATCTGGGCCGTGGCATCCTGCATGGCAACGCGATCAGGTCGCAGCGCCAGCATGGCTTTGCCCCGCTCCCAGGTTTGCGTATCCAAATTGTCGGCATGCGAAACGAGCACTTTCTCTGCCAGCGTCAGACCATGACCGAATTTCTTCCTGGCCTTGGCACACACATCCGGCATCTTGGCGTAGAGCTTTCTTGCGAGTTCGAGTGACATGGCTATCTCCGTTCGGTTTGGCTGATAGCTGAAAGCCATCAGCTGTCAGCTTTATTTCAGCGGCGGCACTTCCCGCCTTTTTGGCGCTGCATAGTTCACCAGGTAGTCGAACAGCCGGATCAGACGGCTATCCTGGCGCTTCTGATCGACCCAATGGCCGATCAGCCCGATCGTGCGCGACAGAATGAAGAAGCCGTTCAAGCTATCGACTGGGAATCCAATATCGACCAGCACCGCCGCCATCGTCCCGTCGACGTTCAGAATTAGGTTATCCTTCTTGGCTGCCGTCACTTTTTCAACCTCCAGCGCGAAATCGAGACAGGGCGTCTTGATGTTTAAACTCTTGACGTACCCGACCAGTTCCTTTACGCGCTTGTCCGGATTGCGCAGGCTCTTCACGCGGTGGCCGATCCCCGGCACCGGACCGACGTTCTTCTTCATATGGGCCAGGAACTCGTCGACGGACATCTTATTGTCGACCGCATACTTGAAGTATCGACCGGCATCGGTGACGGCGCCGCCGAAGCGGGGACCGATCATAATCAACCCGGCCGCCACGGACTGCGACAATCCGATACCGGCGCAAGCCGCTAAGATGGTTGCGTAGGCCCCGCTGACGCAAGGGCCATGGTCGGCAGAGAGCATCATGATCCGCTTGATGATCTCGGCTTCCTGCTTCGAGATGACCCGCTTGTCCCACAGAAGACCGATGACGTGTGGAATTTCGTAGCCTTTATTGATGAGTTCGGAGGCCGGATAACCGTCATAGCAGGGCTCGTCGCCGCGGTCGTCACTGATGGTTGTACGGATCAGCGGCGCTACCATGACTTCGTCCGCCTTCATCGCTTCTTCCACGGACTTCGGCAACTTCGGCAGCACAATCGGCTCAGTCACTTCCTTGACCTGACCGGACTTCAACAGCTCTTGATAGGTTTCCTTGATCGCGGGACCGAGCGCGCCGAACGTCGGAGGCACAATCGCGCCAGCCTTCTTCAGCGCATCGGACTTTGAACGGGCTGAACCCTCGCCCTTCATGCCTTCCTTGGCTCCGGCATGGCCGAACTTCATCCCCTTCGGCAGACTTTCTTGACAGAACCCGGAGACGACACCGATCAACTTAATCCGTCGCTTCTTGGCGCCGTACCACTCAGCCGCGCGCTCCTCAAGATCGCCACCCATCTCCCCGACGATGACGACAGCTTTCGTCTGCGGATCGTTCTCGAACATTTCCAGGTAACTCACGTAGTCAGTGCCGGGATAAGCGTCGCCGCCGATGCCGATCGCCGTCGTGATCCCGTCGGCGAATTGCGAGCAGATCCAGATGATTTCGTTGGAAAGGCCACCGGATTTGGTAATAACACCGAAGGAACCTTCGCGATAGAGCTTGGAGAGCACCAGATTGTCGAACGCTCCGCCGATGACACCCAACCGACAGGCGCCCGCCGAGATGATGCCGATGGAAGACGGCCCGTTGAAGACTTTACCCAGTTTCCTCGCATGCGCACCGAGCAGTTTGGCGTCTTTTTCCGGCACACCCTCCGTGATCATGGACACGAGCTTAATGTGCGGATCGTCGAGCGCTTCCATGCCGCCCCTCATCGCGCGATCCGCCCCGATGTACACGAGGCTGGTGTTGATTGACGGATGGTGCTTCGTTGCTTCGGCAATACTCTTGTAGACGGGAATGGCGAGGAGCCCGCTGCCGTAGGGAATCTCATTGGCCTTGCCGGCATCAGGCGGATAGACAAACGCTTCAACGTTCAGCTGCTTTTTGATGAGGTAACAAAACTCAGCCATGCGGCGGGCAGCGTTGACACCTGCTTGGCCACCCTGAATGACGACGCGGGTGTCTTTGTTGGCGAGAATACTCATCGGGATCTCCCGTTATGTCAGTATGGTCATGGACAATGTGGCAGGCTACTTCGTTTGGAGCGCCTTATCGACAATGTCGGTGAGCGGTGTGTTGCGATCAAACACATGGATCTCAAATCCCTCATCCTTAAGCGCACGCATCGCATCAAGCCCTTCTTTTTCACGCGGGCCACCCCGGCGCACCCAGATTCGGACGCCATTTAGCTTGCCTTCGGACTTGGCCTTGCGGAAGCCGTTGATGATGCCGCCAAAGGTCTTTTTCACGTCCGTGAAATTGGCGATCGCGCCGCCGACAATAATGTTCTTGATCCCCGGCAATGAGCAGACCTTGTCGGTCAAGACTTCCACCGCCCAATCGGGTGGATCGCCCGAATATTCGGCATAGTTCGCAAGCTTACCGCCGCGCGCCACGACTGCGTCCGAATAGTAGACGCTGGCGCCACCACCGGCCGGCAGCATCGCCGTGTCCCCACTGGGAATTTCAATGAATTTTACCGAGCCCTTGATCTTGGAATCCACCGCCATCACTTCCATCTCGTTCTTGGAATAGGCGCGACCAAATTCGGCCGCGAAGGCAAAGTTCCAATCCGGATGGCGGAACTTCGCATCGCCATCGAGGAGGGTGACGGCGTCCAGTGCGACCAGTTCTCCGTCGCCTTCGCGGACAACGACCGGGTTCACTTCCAGATACTGCGCATCCTCATTGTCGAAGCAGATAAACATCTTGCCGGCGAAATCTGCCATTTTCTTGGCGAGCGAACCGGTAAAGCCGGCATCCTTGACCAATTTCTCCAGTCCTTCCGGAGTGGGATGTTCACCGACCTCCAGCGTGAGTCGCTTGACGCGATCCCAGTTGGATTCGACTTCGATCCCGCCGCAATTGGCGACGAGTATCTCAGCCCCCTCGCGGGTTGATTTCACCGCACAATAATATTCTTCCTTGTGAGGGATCATCTCGGAGACAATCACTTGAGAAACGGTAATGCTACCGACCTGACGGCCGATCATTTCTTTGGCCGCGGCCTCAGCACCCTTGAAATCCAGATCAACTTTGACAAGACCGAGTTTAAAGCGGGACCCCAACGCTTCGTGGGCCTTCGCCACGAGCTTGGATTTTTTCAGCCAATCATTGACTTGCCCGAGTTTGGTGAGTTCATCAACTGAGGTGACCACCACGTAATGAGGGACATGAATCCCCCACTTCTTCATCAGTCCCATTCCGGGACCTTCCAAGACCTTGGCCATAACGTCGCTCCTTACGTGTGAAGATCGCTGCTAAGGGGAGAGGGATTCTAGCGAAATCGACAGGATGACTCAATACACCAGAGGTACTAAGTGCGCAGGATCAAAAGGCCTATCGGATGGACGGCCATGCGATTGACCGCCTAACCGGCTGAAAATATGGGTATATTTTTTATCAGGCAAAGGTGTGCCAGAGCTCTGCCATTATCGTGAGGATCGGAGTGATTGGCAGGCGGGACAGAAAAATGAACTGCGCTCGCTTTGGAGGCGCCGGATCATCCGTCCACAGTGATTGGGACAGGGCTGGTTTTCCTTTCCGTAGACCAGATGCTGGTGCTTGTAGCGGCCTTCCGTCCCATCGGGTGCGAAGAAATCCCTGACGCTGGAGCCGCCATAGGCGATCGCCGTTTGGAGCACCGTCTGCATCGTGTCATATAGCTTGAGCCTCGTCGCCTCACGGAGCCGACTGACTTCTCGATTCGGGTGCAATCCCGCGCGGAACAGAATCTCGTTCGCATAAATATTCCCGATTCCCGCAATTACCTGTTGATGCATCAACATGGGTTTGAGCCGGCCGCGCCGAGCTTGTAAGATCCGGGAAAAATCTTCTCGAGAGACAGACAGGGGGTCGCACCCAAACCGTCTGGTCACATACCGGCCGAGGCCAGCCTGATCGACCAACGAGAGGCGCCCAAATCGGCGGGGATTCCAATACCGTAGTTCCGGCTCCTTTCCCCCGGCAAACGACATCCTGACATGCACATGTTGAGGATGTTTCGTCTGAGCAGATCGAAAAAGAAGAAGACCGGTCATGCCGAGTTCAGCCACAACATACCGGAGCTCATCGTCCTTCGAAAACCCCATCGCCACACTTTTGCCATACCGCTCGATTCCTTGAAGGGTTGTACCGATAAACCAGGGAAACATCCGACTCCCCTCACGGATGATGTCTGTCCGTCCAACCCAGCAGTCGGTGAGTTGGGACCCGAGGAGACATTTGCGCAGCTGATCGGCCACAACTTCGGCTTCGGGCAGTTCAGGCATGGAACCAATCCTCGAAACGACCAGAGAATACCGCTGTCCCAACTAAGTGACAATTAGGCCATGATCAGGATGGGAAAGGCAACGACTGTCGCGGGTGAGACACTGGTGCCTAAGGGACAATCAGTTCTCAGCGATCAGACCAGTCGTCTAAGACCGTGGCGCGGACTTGCGGAAGCGGAGAACATCTTGAATTGTCTCTTCGAGTTTCGGCAGTGGCATCGCACCGGGACGGCGTGCCATCACCAACTTCAGCACATCGGCATAGATCATTCCTTCCACACAACAAAGATAGGCCATTACAACGGACACCGATCGGCCCATCCCCGCACGGCAACAGACCATCACCCGATTGTCCGAGAGGTGTCGTTCGACCCAATCAACTGCACGGGCCAATGACAGAGAAGAGACTTCACCGTATTCCTTGAAGGCAATCCGTTCATAAATGACCCCGCCCGGAGCATCGATATCGTATTCCTCCGCGACGAGCAGCACCGCGCTCACTTGCGAGGTCGGCTGCTCGGCATCGTAAATGTTTCCCACAAATAACCTGTCCGTGATCTGATGCATGGTGGCCTCAGTATAGGCAGCGGGCTGACCAGGTCAAGGAAATCCTTTTTCAATCCGGTTGCAGTCTCTTTCGAGGCAACGTTATACTCACCTGCACGAATCAATCTCCGCCCAGAATAACACCTTCATGCCAAACCCAACTGTCGAGACCGTCGAATCCAGGCTTGCCACGGTCCAGTGTGCCATCTGTAAAGGCAGCAGCTTTGGGATCGACCAGCGATTCATGAACCCCGACGGGGAATGGCGGGGCGTCTGCAAGAAATGTTTCTACAGCTTTCCGGTTTACACCGATATGGAATTCTATCTCCGCACTCAGCCGGACGTGCCCTATCGACTCAAGGAGATTTCCTGCACGGCCTGCAATCAACGGGGAGTTAGTCTGGATTTTCGCATCACGATGTCAGTACGGGAAGCCATCTACTTCGTCACCTGCACGAACTGCAAGAGGACCTTCCCTGAGAAGTCCTCGCTGGAAGCCTTCGAATAGCTCACCTTTCCTTCTCTAGAAAGGTGTATACTTCGGATATGAGTGAGAAGCCAAAACAACCGCAGCCCCCTGAGGCGGACAATCAGCCGAAGGCGCGCAAAGAAATCCCGCTCATCTCTGTCCCGAACGATCGGGATATGATCGCGGAGGAGATGGAAGAGTTGTTCGACGAGGATCGGGTCTCGCACCAGCATGGAAGTTCAGAGCCTGAAGCAGACTAGCCCACTCTCTTAAGATTTTTTAAATCATTCAGCAAGTGGGCGCCTCCCGCCTCCACACCTCCCGGCGCGACCCTTCTGGGTTCCAGCGAGTGGAAACCTTCTGGAATTCCCGTAGCCATGGTCTGCGACCATGGTGCTGTGGTCAGTTCCAGATTTCCTTCTCGCTGAAATCTCATTGGGTCCCCGCGCCTCCGGTGAAGTCGGCGGTCGGCACCTACTTACCGATCCTCATGCAAAACAAATCGGCCGCCTCCGCGATTCGCGACGCAGAACCGGCCAGCGCTGCTCTAAAAAATGAAACGGCGACGAGTCGCTCCTAGACCCGTCGCCTTATCAAGAAATGTGGCCTTGCTGGAAGGTCTTTTTGAGCAGCCTCAAGAGTTCGAGATAGTCCCAGGACCTTTCCTGTTTCGCGATTGTTAGGACTTCGGTTTCGGCAGGTGCAGAAGCCTGACGCTTGAACTTTGGTAGTCACGGGCAGGATCATTCTCAGTCACTATATCTGTCACAGCCGACTCCCCACACGTGGAAGTTGGTCCATACTGACGCAATTGAGAGTAGACCGGGTCGAAATAACAAAACGCTATGTTACACCGATCCGGCTCCATGGCCAACAGCACATAGTTCCCTGTCTGGTATGTTCGTTCAGCCGCCGCCTTCGGAATCGAGAAGGCAAGGATTTTCTGACCAACAGTCCCCTTAGACCGAGAAGTATTGATGATTTCGTTTGCAAAAGCTTGCATCGCAGGCTTCGGTCCAATTTTATGTTTCAGCAGTCGCCGTAGAAATCGGTCAAGATATTTTCCGCGGCCATTTGGAAGTGGCTGGCCGATGACACGGCTAACGTAGACCTCCTCTGCCTTCAATCTTCGCTCGAAAAAATGGAAGTCGGACCCTGGACTAGGCCGTAATTTCCCGTCTCGTTCGTGCATGTTTGAGACTAGCAAAAAATGAGGCTGAAGTGTCTTATGATCAGCCAACCTCGTCCATCCCGCGATTAAGAACGTGAGTTCCAGGAGAAAGGGGGCTGCTCTCAATGCTGATGGGGCCGAATCAGCAAGGATCTGAACAGCTACGTATGGGCTTCGGCACCCGTTTTCAGCAAGACGCACGGCAATCCACTCATGCGTAGGTACCCCTTGAAGTTGGGAGAACCCCGTATAAGCTATCCCCCAAACGCCACATAGGGACACGAGCTTGCAGGTGTTGTCGTCGGCAATCTCGCCTTTGTGCAGACCACTGGTGAAGGTGAGTTGTCGGTCAGATGCGACAAGGACGTATTCGTGCGTAAGTGCAGCGAGAATCTGAGTCATATTACCCGACTCCCTAAACGGAAGGTCCAACTATTCGGCAAACTGCTTGGCATAGTACACGAACACAGACCGTGAGCTAGGAGGCGATTCTTACTTGCGCTCAATCACTTGTCAATGCTATCCACTACACAGCTCCAACGTGCTATAGCGATATTCGGGCACTAGTCCAAGCAACGGGACCGGTCTAAGAGCGATCGGTCCCGTTTCCATACTTTATAGGGAAGGGTGCGGCATCGAGCGACTTGCGCGGGAGCGGTGGGGTCCCCACCCGGCGTCTGCAGAAGGAAAGCTGGAACTGACAGAAGCACTGCGATCGAACGATTGCAGCTGAAGGAATTCCAGAAGGCTTCCACTGCAGAGCGCCGTGGAAGGGGTGGCGCGAGAGGCGCCGGAGCGAGAGGGCGTACACTTCCTCTGTATTGGTTGGAAAAGTTTAGACAGGACGGATGATCTCAACAGACGCAGAATCTGAAATTCTCCCGACTGTTCCCAGACGATCGCCCTTGGTCTTTCTGACTATGTCGCTTATCCGTACGATTGCACCTCGATGCCAGTCATCCACTGCCGCATTCTCGGGCGATGCCTTTCGGTCGAGTCGTCCAACGTCCTGCCGCCCCAGCTCGTTGCACAGCCAGGCCCGCTTCTCCCCTTTGAATTCCCGCAACTCACTCACCACCCGATAGACATCCGGTTGCCTCTGCACAATCGTGCGCCCGTCCTTACGAAGCAACAGATACGAAAACTTCAGGGCATCCTTGATGAAGCCCACCTCTCGATCGATCTCGAGAATATGGGCCGGTGTGTCCCATGGCCGTTCTTCATGGCACCAATCATCCGGATTCACCAGCGCCGGGCAATTTCGCTCATGGAGACAGGGGCTGTAAATCGTGCAGCGCTGCTCTTGGAGCAATCGGTCACGAACCTGATGGAGGGCTCGCGACGTCTGCCGCAATGCCGGCTCCATGAGCATGATCGTGCCGTGGGGCTTGAGAAGCGGGAGGAGGTCTGCTACCAGTTGTGTACGCAAGACAATTGGATCGAGCGCTGCGGCGAAGAGTTCATTCAGACAGTTTGCCATGATGATGAGATCGAACGGGCTTCGTTCTTTCGCCTGGTGGCGCCAGGACTCTTTCTGCGCCCGCTCAAGGTTCCCTTCGTATGGATAGAGAGTGGCACCGACGGTCCCGGCTTCCTGACAGTAGGCATTCCAGAAATTCTGCGCAAGCCGCACTGCTCCACTGGATGAGTCGACGGCCATGACCGAGAGACGCCGGGCCAACTCAGGATGCTGGTGATGAAGCCAATCAAGAACGGCCAATCCGCCCGTCCCAGGGCCGGACCCCAGATCGAGGACTTTCATGCTCGACTCTTCTTCTCCCGCCAGGGACTCGAGCGTGAGTTCATCAAGAAGCACTTGGATCTTTGAGAGATTGACGGGGAGAAAATAGACGCAATAGGCTGCGGCACTCTTCGGATCGTCGAGGTATGAGCGACTCAGCTCAGCCCGTTCTTTCGTGAACAGCCGCGACAGTTCGGCGACTGTCTGCGCGATTCTGTCGCTTCTCGCCCCATCTCCTTGGCTGAGTCGTTCGAGGGTTCGTAGCACAAGGGACGAGAGTGTGGCCGGCCGCCGGTCGTTGAAGGGCCCCATGGGCTAGTGTATGCTGATGTCGTTGAGGAGGACAACTATGACCGACGCCATTCTACTCGCGTACAAAGACGTCGAGAAATCCATGGAGCGGTTTACGGAACTGCTACACAGTCATGTGGAGACACTGCGCTCAGCTCCGAATTCCGACACCGACAAAGTCGTCCGATTGAGTCAGGGCTCGAAAGCCATGCGTGATAGCGCCATGATCTATCTTTCCTACGCCAAGTTCGTGGCGTACGGCATGCCTGAGAGCGAGGAACTCATCCAGGACGATCTGCAGGGATAGCTCGTCGTTCATATCTCGTGAGCGCCGTTCGGTAAATACTGGCGAGATGCGCTTCACGAATAACCAGGTACGCGGCGCGCGGAAAAAAAAGAGCCTGTCCGGCATATTCTCCGGACAGGCTCTTTACATTTCAGCAGGCCGCGCGCCGTTAGATACTACGCATGAAATGCGCGACTTCATCCGGATTGACCGTGCCACCCATAATCGACGACATCGCCACGTTGGTGGACTTCTTGCCGGTCAGACCGGACTCGACCTCGTCCACGATCAATTCGACTGGCATCGACTGACCACCATACACCCGAGGACCGCCGATGATTTTGGCCTTGGAATAGCCATAAATCGCTGTGGCAACCTCTTTGGCCAGCCAGCCGACGTAGTTGAACTCCGGTACGACGATGAGCTTGGCATTCGCACAGAGCTTTCGTAATTCCTGGGTCGGGAATGGACGAAGGGAGCGGACCTTGATCAAGCCGACTTTAATGCCCTTCTCCGTGCAGAGACGAACAGCCTCGCGCGACTGCGCGGCAGCACTGCCCGATGCGATGATGATGGCGTCTGCCCCGTCAACATTCTCCGCTGTGAGCAGGCCACCCACGTACCTATTGATGTACTTGCGGGACCGTTCAACAGCAGCCCACACTTCCTGCTGCCAGACCGCGTGGATGTTGTACGCCATGAAGTTCGATTTTTGGACCGGGGCGTCTCGTGAGAGACGAGCAGGCGGATTTTCCGCATCGAGCACCGGCACTGCACCACGCCAGGCCTCTCGCGGAGGCAGCTTCAGACCGCGATCCTGCATCCGGACATAGCCACGGGCATGGGTCACAAAGAACCCGTCGCAGCAGACACCGACCGGCAATGTCACGTCGTTCTTCTCGCTGATCGTAAAGCCGGCCATGATGAAATCGAACATGTCTTGCTGGTTCTCGGCGTGAAAGACGATCATGCCGCAGTTGAGGAGATAGGCAACCTCGATGTTGTCGGGCTGAATGGCCAAGGGGGCGTTCACGACCCGGCACGTAAACATCGCCACGGCTGGCAATCGGTGGCCCGGCCATGAAGCAATCCCTTCCATTCCTCTCAAGGTTCCGGGACCGGCTGTCGCCGTGAAGCATCGGACGCCCGCCCGGGAACCACCGGCAATCGCCGCCATCACACCCACTTCCTCTTCACCGCGATAATATTCTTTCACATACCCTTCGCCGTACAGCACGCCGACGAGCTGCATCGTTTCGCTCTGTGGGGTAATCGGATAGGCGACGGCCAGGTCGACGTTCGACCGGCGGATTGCTTCCTTGGCCGCTTCACTGCCGGTGATGAATTCCTTGGTTCGCGGGGCTTCGTGGAACAGATATTCCGGTGTCACCACCTTCTGCCGTTTGGCTTCGGCGTGGGGATCCTTTTTCCCGTCCAACTTGGGAGCCGCAACGCTGGTGATCGGATCACCTTGCGGGTTGGTCTTTTGCTCTGGCTCGCTGGCGATCGGATCGCCCTGCGGATTGGTTTTTTGCTCAGCTTCCAACGCTTCGCTCATGATCGCACCTCTCAAAAATGGTGAGCTGTGTCGCTCAGCCTATCCTTCCCGCTTCATGTGTTCAGCGGAATGACCAAATGCTGCTGCACTGCCGGCACCGGCAGGAGACGGAGCGAAGGTCATCGGATTGGTGTGGGTTTTTCCGCCATGAACTTTGGACTGGGTTCCGGTAAACCGGACATTTTCGCCGCTGCCCGGCAACTTGATGCCCATCTGCTCGCGAACCTTCTTAAAGATCTGGGCCACCCGCTTGATTTTGGCCGTATCGGAGTCGCGAATCGTCAACATGGCGTCTTCATGGCCTTGCTCCGCGCAAATCGCCATCGTGCAACAATTCGTTCCGGCGCGGATCATCTTGAGCGTCAGGTTCGCATAGTGGCAGTGAACGCCGATGAAGATGCAGGCTTCGATCTTGTTGCCCCAGATCGTCAGATTCGGATGGTTGGGGTTGATGACTTCTTCCGGATCGATCTTCGGATACTTCGGCCGGTAGTCCGGCATCGGGATAATCATGACGTCAGGGATCTGTGCCGCGATTTCCAGCGTGGCCTTGGCCTTTTCCACCGCATGATCATTCCAAGCCCAGAGGAGGAGCGGCCCAGGAAAGATTGTGGCGTTCGGGCTCGTGAGCATCTTGCGGGCCATCTCTTCGATGACCTCTTCCTCGTTCGGCTCAAGCAACCCATAATAGAGTCCTTGCCCCGGATCGGGCAGTGCGACACCTAACTGGGCAGCCGAGGGAGGATGAAAGCCCGCCGGTCCTGGAACGATGATTTTCTCTCTGGTATCTTGCGTTGTTGCCACGCCCATTCCCCTTTCTGACGCCCTTACCTTTACCCGACCACCGGGCTCGCCAATACCGCCGTCGTGCTTTTCTCACCATAAGTAATGTTGTCGGTCAAGGCGGCCTTCGGCAACTGGTCGATCATGATCATCTTGATCGCGTTGTTCTTCGCCATGTTGTCGCAGACCCACACGCATTGTGCGCAGCCTTTACACCGGTCCACCGCCACATAGGCTGAACCGTATTTGAAGCCCTTATCCTTCCCCATTTCATCGCTGTACAGGATCGTGTTGGCCTCCGGGCAATACTGCGTGCAGAGTTTGCAGCTCTTGGCGGCGCAAATTTCAACATTGATATCGGCTACAAGATACATGGTGCTCCTTTTACGCGCTGGCCGCCGCGACCGGCTCTTCCACGCGCTTGACGTCGGGGGAAGCCCAACCGTGGTCGACGGCGTAGTTCCACCCAGCCCGCATCACGGCCACATTCTTTTCAATGAGTTCCTGTTTCTTCTTGAACTTTCGCTCCACAACGCTGTCGAGCGCAGCCGTTCCGCCGGACACAACGAATCCTTTCCCGAGGAACCGGTCCTTCACGGCCTGCTCCAACCCCGCCATGTTCGTCAGCCCGGTAATGGCTCCGATAGCTCCCATCAACGCCATGTTCGTGGCGAGATCCATGCCCGCGACTTCCAAAGAGATCTTCGTCGCCGGGAAATAGTAGAGCTTCGCACGTCGCTCTTCCAGCTCACGCTGCTGGTCCTTGTGCAGTTTCATCGGTCCATCGTTGTTGATCAACGCGATCCCGTCTTCTTTCAATCCGAAATAGAACGGCATCGTGTAGGACTTGCCGTGCGTGATGACCTGAGGGTGGAAGATAATAATGATGTGAGGAAACGTGATTTCACCGATTTCATAGATCGCTTCGTCCGACACCCGCACATAGCTTTCGACCGGCGCCATCCGCTTTTCCGACCCGTAGAACGGGACGATCGTGCTCTCGCCGCCCGCATTGATGACGGCGGTGCTCAGAATGTGAGAGCCAGTGACGACACCCTGTCCGCCGACGCCTGCCATCCGAATATTGAATCGCTTTGCCATGATCCAGCCTCCCTTTCGTCGGCTTAGGCCTTGCCAGGAATTGCAGCGGCGGGAGCAGCGGGCTTCGGGAGAAATTCCCTGTAGCCGTACCGCTCGGTCAAGTATTGCTTGGCTTCGTCGCTGATATATTCGGAGAAGGCATAGCGATCGTTCTCAACGGTCTTCGCATCTTCCATAACCTTATCGGTCGGGATCGCATATTCGATGTTGCACGACGTGTAGGCTTGGATATAGGTGGCGCCGACTTCGCGGGCAATCAGCACGGCTTTTTTGATGACACTCTCGACACGGCGGGGGTTATTCGGTACGACGGTCGCCACGTACGCACAGCCGGCGACTTTCGCCATTTGCACCATGTCCATCTTCTCGAATTTCTTTCCGAGCGGCGCCATCTTCAGTACAGCGCCACGATTCGTCATCCCGCTCTCCTGTCCGCCCGTATTCCCGTAAACTTCGTTATCCAACATGATCGTCGTGAAACGCTCTTTCCGGAACCAGGAGTGGAGGACTTGCTGGAAGCCGATATCAGCGGTTCCGCCGTCGCCGGCCATGACCACGACATCTTTCGGTTTGTCGCCGAACCGGAGACGGAGACCACGGGACAATCCGCTCGCGACGCCGTTCTGGTCGCCATAGTTGCCGTACACGAAGGGAATCGCAGCCTGCGAGATTGCCAGACGACCACATCCGGCGGTGCCGACCGTGATGGTGTCTTCGGGATTGGGGAACGCAATCATGGCGAGCCGAATGAAGAGGGTCATCGCGCAGCCGGCGCACATGGGATGCTCTTCGAGGACTTCCTTGAAGCTCCCCATCTGCGATACGGACACTTTCTTGCCGAAGGGGCCATGTTCGACCATGTCCCGATATTCCTTCGGCATGAACTTCTCAAAACCGTTCGAAAATTTGACGTAATCAAGACTCATCCGGCACCTCCCTCTCTCACTGCAACGGGCATCCGTTGCTGATCAGAACAATCGTGTTATACGAAACAAATTCGAAGGACGTCGAGGTTGGAAGAACGGAGACGACCCGTTTATGGGCTTCCAAAAGTGAAGTCATCCTAGCAAAGCCGAAAAAAGACTGTCAACGAATATGTTGCCACGGCTCCGCGCCGAGGCCTGACCGTAAAAATTCTATAACTTCCTGATAATCAACGCAACTTCGCAGAAGACCCACCCTAGCCGAAAGAAGGCCTACCCCCGCGGAACGCCCATAGGCCATTCGCCCTAACAGACTGATTAAGACCGGGCTGGATCGCGATGTCTCGTCTGCGATCTTGGCCAGAAAATCACGGTAGATCATTGCCGATTGGCGCAAATCTGTCTACACTAGGCAGCATGCCGAACCGTGTCCTCATTCCGGGAGAAGAAGAAGGGGCTCAGCACGCTGGTGGTGTCCATAAGCGCCCGCCGATTCCCGACGGTTCTCTCAAGGCTGAATGTCCCAAGTTCATGAGCCACGGCCCTTGCGGTGGCGTTCGGAAAGGTGGACTCTGCGAAGTGTACCCCGAGATGCCCTGCCCCTGGGTCACCCTCTACAATGAGCTCGAGCGTCTTGGCCAAGTTGAGTGGATGAAGCAGTTGTGAAATCGTGAACCGTCCCTCGTGAAGTGTGAAGCGTCGAGATCCGGCACGAGATACGCTTCACGAGAGACGAGAGCCGCTCACCGAACGGTACAGGTTTAGAGAGAAGTTGCGGTGTCACACAAGACGGGAAAGACAAAGGCAACACGGTTAGGCTACAACGAACGGCACGCGAGGAGTGGTCTGACCGACCCGCTGCCCGGCATCGAAACATTTCCCAACCAGTACAAGGGCTATGAGATCACCATCGAAATCCCCGAGTACACCGCCATTTGTCCCAAAACCGGCCTCCCTGATTTCGGGACGATTACACTCCACTACATGCCGGACAAAGACTGCCTGGAACTCAAGTCACTCAAAATGTACATCCATGCTTATCGGAATCTAGGCATTTTTTACGAGAATTCCGTGAACCGCATCCTGCAGGATGTCGTCAGGGCCTGCCACCCAGTGTGGGCAAAAGTCACCGGCACGTTTGCGGCGCGGGGCGGACTCAAAAGCGTGATCGAAGCACGATTCCCGTGAGATTCGCTCCTGCACGATCTCGATTCAACTGACGCACGCCACCCCCTCCATGGCTACGTATGCGATCGGCGATGTTCAAGGTTGCGCGACGCAACTCCGTCAACTGGTCGATCACATCAACTTTGATCCTACGACGGACCGCTTGTGGTTCGTCGGCGATTTAGTCAATCGCGGACCAGCTTCCCTCGCGGTTCTTCGGTTCATCAAGAATCTTGGGTCCGGGGCACGTGTCGTGCTCGGCAACCACGACCTCTTCCTACTCGCAGTTGCTGAAGGGGTTGTCCCCCTTCGTCGGAAAGACACAATCCAGGACGTGCTCGCGGCGGAAGACCGGCCGGAGTTGTTGGAGTGGCTCCGACGCCAACCGTTCCATCACCGCGAGGGATCATACCTGATGATCCACGCAGGAATTCTCCCTCAATGGACAATCGATGAAACAGTACGCTTGGCGCGCGAAGTGGAATCGGTACTCTCCGGCCCGAACTACCGCGCCCTTTTGGAGACGCTCTTCACCGGGCTCACCCCTCGATGGGACCCTTCGTTGGACGGCGACGAACGATCTGCGAGTATTGCCCGCGTGTTGACGAAACTACGGACCTGCAGCCCCACAGGCGACTTATCAGGATTCTCCGGCCCGCCTGACCAGGCCCCAGCCGGCTATCTTCCCTGGTTTCGCCACCCCCATCGACGACAAACCGACATCACTGTCGTCTGCGGCCACTGGGCCGCCTTGGGGCTTCATGTGGAAGAGAACCTGATCGTGCTCGACAGCGGTTGCGTGTGGGGAAACCGATTATCGGCAATCCGGTTGGACAACCGCCAGATCTATCAGGTGTCATGCTCCGACGCCTGCGGAAGTGATTGAACTACGCGACCCGATTCGACTCGGCCCCGTTTGCTCCGACTCAATCTCCTGCATAACCAGAGGTAAACTTCTGCCCGCCGACGGACCGCTCAAAATGTCCTTCAGCAAGGCCGCAAGGAACGAGCGACCGAGACATCCTTTGTCACGTACGTTGAGGGAGAGAGTGACTGAGAACGCAGCTGGAGGGCATTTTCAGCGGTCGGTCAGTGGTAGGATTCGGAATCGGAGGGAAACTTCCCCTGCTCAACTTCTTCCTTATATCGACGAAGCGCCTGGAGCGCATCGGCCTTGAGATGAGCATAGGGCTTGACAAATTTCGGAACAAACCCGTCGAAGAGCCCAAGAAGGTCGTAGAGCACCAGGACCTGTCCGTCGCAATGAGGACCGGCGCCGATGCCGATGGTCGGGATCGTGAGTTGATCGGTAATCGTCTTTGCTACTTCGGCAGGGATTGCCTCTAACACCACGGCAAAGGCCCCGGCTGCTGCGAGGGCTTTGGCGTCATCCATTAAGGTCTTGGCTTGGTCTTTCCCCTTACCCTGCACTTTGTATCCACCCAGTTGGTGCACCGATTGAGGGGTCATCCCGAGGTGGCCCATGACTGGGATCCCGATCTGGGTCATGGCCGCGATGCGATCTGCAACGTGGGCTCCCCCTTCAAGCTTCACCGCCTGCGCCCCGGCTTGGATGAATCGTCCAGCATTGCGAAGCGCCTCTTCTCTGCTCACTTGATAGGACATGAACGGCATGTCGGCGATGACCAGCGCGCGCTCCGCAGTTTCAGCCACCAGCTTCGCATGGTACAGCATCTCCTCCATCGTCACCGATAAAGTGTTGGCCTTCCCCTGCACGACCACTCCCAGTGAGTCCCCGACCAGGATAGCCTCGATACCGGCCTGTTCTACAATTCGAGTGAAGAGGGCATCGTACGCTGTCACGACGATGAGCTTCCTGCCTTCGCGCTTGGCTTTTTGGAATTCAGGGATGGTCATCAGCCGATTTGGGCCTTGGTGATAATGTCCGGTAAGCGGTGGGTTGCCTTAATCGCCATGATATGGACGCCATCGCAATGTGGCCGCACTGCGTTGATGGTACGCACCGCGATCTCCACTCCGACATCCTCGGCCAGTTTATCGCCGGCCTTCCGAAGTTCCTCGATCATGTCCTGCGGCACGGATACACCGGGGATATTGGCATTCATGAATTCGGCCATCTTGGCGTTACGCAACACCAGAATCCCGGCCAACACTTTGACTTTAAACCGACGAACCGCCTTCATGAAACTCGCAAACTGCTCGGGATGGTAAATCGCCTGCGTCTGAAAAAACTGGGCTCCCGCTTTCACCTTCACTTCAAACTTTGCCAGCATGGGGCCGAGCGGATCCGCTTCAGGGGTCACGGCGGCCCCGATCGTAAAATTCGTTGCTCCATCCAACTTATGTCCGGCATAGTCGCGCCCATGATTGAGTCCCTGTACTAGCTGCATCACTTGTACTGAATCGAGATCATACACCGGCTTGGCATCCTTATGGTCACCCACCGTCGGATAGTCGCCGGTTAAGCACAGAATATTCCGAATGCCCAGCATCGACGCCCCCATGAGATCGGACTGCATGGCGATCCGGTTCCGATCACGGCAGGTGAGCTGCATGACGGGATCATGCCCCAGTTCGTAGAGAAGGCGGCATACAGCCAGCGACCCGGCTCTGACGATCGCCGCGGTATTATCGGTGACGTTAACTCCATGTACCCGCCCGATTAGCTGTTTGGCGTTGTCCAAAACGCCCGCGATGTTGGTCCCTTTCGGAGGATTGTACTCGACCGTCACGGCGAATTGTCCCTGATCAAGCACGTCTTTCAATCGCCGCGGCTCCCGACTCATTGAGTTCTCCTCGCTCCGACCACTTATCACCCTCAGGTCTAGATGCAGGGTGAATTTCCCTGCGCGTGTCCACCGAGCACCGCCCTTAATGTAAACAATACCATGGTCTCCTGTATGCGCGGTGCACGAGCAAGAAATCTACCCTGCACCTAGACTCCTGCCATTCTCTTCGCCGATTCCACCGTGTTCTCCAACAACATCGCAATCGTCATCGGCCCGACTCCGCCAGGCACAGGACTGATCCAGCCCGCTACTCGGCTCACCGGTTCGAAATCGACATCACCGACTACTTTTCCATCCGGCAAGCGATTCGTGCCGACATCGATCACCACCGCTCCTTCACGCACCATATCCGCCGTAACGAATTTCGCCTTGCCGATGGCGACCAATAAGAGTTCCGCCTCGCGACAGACCGCGGGCAGATCCTTGGTTTTCGAATGGCAGATGGTCACGGTCGCATTACGTTGGAGCAGCATCAACGCCAGTGGCTTGCCCACGATGTTGCTTCGCCCAAGGACGACCGCCCGCTTGCCTTCGATCGTCACGCCGGTGGACTCGATCATCTTGATCACACCCTTGGGTGTACAGGCTTCGAACACCGGATGGCCCTCCACCAACCGACCGAAGTTGTAGGGATGAAACCCGTCGGCGTCCTTGTTCGGCGACACGGCGTCCAAGATGACCTTACTGTCGATCTGCTTCGGTAGCGGGAGCTGCACGAGAATCCCGTGGATTTTCGGATCGGCATTCTTCTTTTCAATCAACGCCAGCAACTCGGCTTGCGTCGTGTTGGCCGAAAGCTTGTGGTCGTCGATATAGATACCTGCTGCATCACAGGCTTTTTGTTTATTTTTCACATAGAGATGCGACGCGGGATCGTCGCCGACCAAAATCGTTGCCAGCCCCGGCCTGATGCCTGTCTGAGCAAAGAGTTCGGCGGACTCCTTGGCCAGTCGTTCACGCACTTGCTGTGCCAATGCCTTTCCATCTATCAGTCGTGCTGTCACAAGAACCTCCTCCCCGAGCAGTAGGACAAAAAATCAGCGCACCATATCAGGGCATTTTTATGCAAGTCAACGTGTTGGTTGGCGGGCACGAGGTGCGAGGCAAGGGGCAAGAGGCGACTCTTGGGTTTTCGGCCGTTACCCCCCAAGCCTCTGGCCACTCGCCTCGTTTCCTTGACAGATTCTGAACCCCACCGTTACGATGGTTTGCCTCGAGATTCACACACTGTGATTCACCATTGATCAAACCAGTCACACAACATCCTCCCAATTTGTCCGATTTCAGAGTTTCCATCGGACTGTTTGCCTTTTTATTCGCGTTCTTTGTCTCTAGTGCGGCGCTGGCACAGATCACGGTCACGGAACTGGCATCTCCATATAGCTTCGTCTCCGATACCGCAGGCACAGAGTACTTCATTTCCAGCGTCAATGGCGATCCGGATGCTCGAGACAACAACGGCTTCATTACCAAACTCGACGCCAACGGGAAGATCATCAGCCGCAAATTTATCCAGGGGGGCGTTGGGGACACCACGCTCCACGCTCCGAAGGGCATGGCCGTCGTCAACCACGTACTGTATGTCGCTGATCTGGATCTGCTGCGGGGGTTCGACGCAAGCACCGGCAAGGCCGTCCTGACGATTCCCATCCTCCCAGCCAGCAGGTCTTCGAACAGAGCCTCTCCGGGACACATCAGCGATGTGGCATTCGACGGAAAGGGGATGCTCTATTGCTCCGACCAGCTGAACAACACGATCTATCGGATAGATCTCGCCACACAACAGGTGACGGTCCTCGTGTCCGACAAAACTCTCGCAGGACCATCTGGTGTCGCAGTGCATCCAAAAACAGGGCAGATCATGGCCGTCAGTTGGGACAAGGGGAAAATTTTTGAAATCTCTCCGGAAGGTGAGCTGACGGAAGTGTTCTCGAACGGATTTTTTTCCGCACGGTTTCAGAATCTCCGTGGGGTCGACTTCGATCGATGGGGGAACATGTACACGTCTGATTTCACGACCGGCAAGGTTTGGCGGATGACACGGGACAAGCGGTTTCAGGTCATTGCCGAATACCTGCCGTCCCCCGGCGACCTCGGCATCGATCGGACCAACAATCTGATCCTCGTTCCGTATCAATTGGCCGACGCCGCCGAAATGAACGGGCTCGAGACTCCAAGCGATGGGAAGCCTAAAAAAGAAAAGCGCACGCTGGCCGACTATGGGTTCGTTCCCCCGCCACCGAAGACGGAACCAGGAGGATCGACCGCGAAATGAGCCGCTGTGTCTATTGCAAGCAACGAAAGGGTAAACGGTCCTGTCCGGCCTTGAACGGGCTGATCTGCAGCCAATGTTGCGGCGAACACCGGATCGTGCGCGTCTCCTGCCCGACTGATTGCGTGTACCTCGGAACCGGCAGCGACTATCAACAGAAGCGGCTGGGTGAGCAGTTTATGCCGGTTCGGTGTGAATTCTATCGTGCGGTGAGTGAACTCGGCGGCGAAAAAGCCGTCGCTCTCTTCAACCTCATCGAAGTCGTCACGTTCAGCTATTTTCAGGGGCGACGCGATGGACAGGATGCGGAAGTGGTGGCGGCGATTCAAGCCTTACGGCGAACCCTTAGCCCCTTGCACGTCCCGGCAGCGCCGATGCCGGTCTTCGCCGAACATCTCAAGAAGGAGTACGACACGTTTAAAAAACAGAACCCTCAACAGATTGCCGACACCTCGATGGCGCCGGAGGTCTTGGACTGCGCCATCAAATTTGTCTCGGAGTTTTCCGGAACAGACTTTCAGTCACAGCGATTCCTTGGAGGATTGGTCGGCTATGTCCGTGCGTTCCACCCGGAGATTGCCGAGCATTTGACCAAGCGGCACGAGCCAGGACACATTGTGCTCCCGGGCCAGCAGTTTATGCCGCCTTCAGCTCCTGAACCGCACCAGCACGGCCCGGGCTGCGAACACCACCATCACTGACGCCAGGGCATTCTGGTTCTCTCGCCTCGTTCCATTGGAGCCCAGGCCAATCATAGCTTGCTTTGCGCAAAGCATCTGCGCCGTCGCTCGGGAAGGGGAGACTACGGCACGATCGTCACAGTCATCTCGACCCGCTCATTCGGGAGATCGCGATCGTCCCGCGGTAAATTCGCGATCTTGTCGGCAACGCCGAGACCTTTAATGACCTCACCGAATACCGTGTACTTTCGATCGAGAAACGGGGAGTTTTCGACCACAATGAAAAACTGCGATCCGGCTGTATCCGGGTCGGCGGCTCTCGCCATCGAGACAATGCCACGTTTATGCGGCGTATCGCTGAACTCTGCTTTCAACAGAATCGGATCGCCTTTCTCGTCTTTCGGGCCACCCTGCCCGTAGGTGTCCTTCTTTAGCGAGTCTTTGGTATTGGGATCGCCGCCTTGGATCATGAAGCCGGGGATTACCCGGTGGAAAATCGTGCCGTTGTAAAACCCCGAATTCGCCAGCTTAATGAAGTTCTCGACATGCTTCGGCGCCAAATCGGGATAAAATTTTACGTGCATGTCGCCAAACTTGGTCTTGATGATGGCCTTGGGGCCTGGGTCGGAAGGAGGATAGTAGACAGGCTTCGCCTCCGGCTTTCCTCCGCAAGCCGTCAACAAACTGATTCCGACAAGCACCGCACTCATCATCAGCCTTTTCACGACGCCTCAACTCCGGTCATCATTCCTCCCCTCACAGGCCTATTCCATGATCGTAATCGTCATCTCCACTCGCTCGGTCGGAAGATCTCGTGGGTTTCGTGGCAAACTGACAATCTTATCCGCTACCTCGATCCCCTTCACCACCTCGCCGAAAGCCGTATACTGGCGGTCAAGGAAGTTCGAATCCTTCACGACGATGAAGAATTGAGATCCGGCACTGTTGGGGTCGCTGGTGCGAGCCATTGACAAAATCCCGCGGTGGTGGGGGATATCATTGAACTCCGCGTCGATCCGCTGGCTCGGGCCCCCCATGCCGTAGGTCTCCGGTTTTGTGGGGTCCTTCGTATTCGGATCGCCGCCTTGGATCATGAAACCCGGAATCACGCGATGGAAAATCGTGCCGTTATAGAACCCGGATTTCGCCAAAGAGACGAAGTTTTCGACGTGCTTGGGCGCCTTGTCGGGGAAGAACGTCACTTCCATATCGCCGAACTTGGTCTTGATAATTGCTTTGGGGGTCTTTGCAGCCGGTGCCTTGTCAGTCGCACGCAGCAATCCGGTGTCCAGTAACAAGATTCCGGCGAAGCCCACCATTACGGCAAGTACACTGATCATCGCTCGTCTCTGCATGAACATCCTCCTTCCTTCACATTGGCGGCGCTGGAGATCATCTTACCATGCGCGATCGTCACATCATGACTCGTTCCAGCGCTTGCTTGGCAGCCTGTTGCTCCGCTTCCTTCTTACTTCGTCCTGATCCGACACCAACGACTTCACCAAGGATGGTCACTTCCACATCGAAACACTTGTCGTGGTCCGGACCCGATTCCCGAATCGTCTTATAGCGCGGCAAGGTGTCATGCCGTTTCTGGCACCATTCTTGGAACTGCGTTTTGTAATCCTCGGCTCCGGCATTGTGCCCACGCAGCCCGACTTGACTGACCTCCGCCGCAAAGATGTGCAACGTCACCCGGCGACTGGCTTCAAAGCCGCCGTCCAGGTATACCGCTGCCAGGATCGCTTCGACCGCGTCGGCCAAGAGCGACGACTTCTCTCTCCCGCGTGATAATTCTTCTCCTCGCCCAAGCTTGAGATATCCTCCCAATTGCAGTCGCCGTGCAACCCGTTCCAACGACGATTCGCTCACGAGCTGCGCCTTCAGTTTCGAAAGGGCCCCCTCGGTCGACTCGGGCAGGCGAGAGGCAAGATACTCGCTGATCACGAGCGACAGTACCGCATCGCCGAGAAACTCAAGTCGCTCGTTGTCCTGACAAGCGACGCCTTTCTGTTCATTGACGTACGACTTATGCGTCAACGCTTCATCGAGTAGGGCTTGATCCTGAAAGCGATAGCCCAACGTCGCCTGGAGAGCTTCAGCGGAAGAGACCGAAGTCATGACGGCACGAACGATGAGTCCTTAAACAATCCGAGAAGGGAGTCGAGACGTCTCCGGTCTGGATGAAACCTGAGTCGGCAGACCGGGAGTGAAAGGAGACGCCGCCGCCGGGATCGGAGAAGGGGAGAAAGAAGCGCTTTCAATCGTCTGCTAGGCATGCAGTTTCTTGAAGAGTAGGCAGGCATTGACGCCGCCGAATCCGAATGAATTCGACAGAGCCACGTTCGCGGTTACCTGCCTCGCCTTGTGTGGTACATAGTCGAGGTCGCACTCGGGGTCGGGATGATCCAAGTTGATCGTGGGAGGAAGGATGCCGTGATAGAGCGCCAAGATGCTGAACACCGCCTCGATACCGCCGGCCGCACCCAGCAAATGACCGGTCATCGATTTCGTTGAGCTGACCGGAATGCGATAGGCCCGGTCTCCGAAGACCTGCTTGATGGCTCTGGTCTCGATGGCATCGGCCATGGTCGACGTGCCGTGAGCATTGATATAGTCGATCTGATCTTTTCCGATCCCCGCATCCTTCAATGCCAACTCCATACACCGAACCGCTCCTTCTCCCTCTTCGGACGGCGCGGTAATGTGATAGGCGTCGCTGTTCATGCCATACCCGATGATCTCAGCATACATCTTCGCCCTTCGTTGGCGTGCATGGTCGAGTTCTTCCAGTACCACTACACCCGCTCCCTCGCCGAGCACGAAACCGTCGCGATCCTTGTCGAACGGACGGCTGGCTTTTGTCGGCTCATCGTTTCGGAACGACAGCGCTTTCGACGCGGCAAATCCCGCTACGCCCAACGTGGTGATGGCTGCTTCCGCTCCCCCTGCGAGCATCACATCCGCATCCCCACGCTGAATCAACCGATAGGCATCACCGATGCAATGGTTTCCTGTGGCGCACGCTGTCACGGCGCAGGAATTCGGCCCCTTCGCTCCTAATCGAATGGCCACTTGACCGGAAGCCAGGTTGATGATGGTCATGGGGATGAAGAACGGCGATACGCGCCCGGGGCCTTTCTCAAGGAGGATCTTGTGGTAGTGCTCGATCGAGCCGAGTCCGCCGATCCCGGATCCAATATAGACGCCGACTCTTGTCGTCTCTTCCGGAGCAACCTTCAGCCCCGCATCATCCGCCGCCATCTGGGCTGCTCCAACGGCATAGTGAATGAACGTGTCCATTTTCTTGATTTCTTTTTTCTCGATGAACTGGGCGGGGTCGAAATCTTTGACTTCTCCGGCTATTTGGGCATCGTATCCCGTGGGATCGAACTTCGTGATGCGGCCGATGCCGGATTCGCCGGCACACAGCGCCTTCCACGTTTTTTCCACACCGGTCCCCAGCGGTGTCACAAGTCCGAGACCGGTCACGACGATGCGTCTGGTCGATCGCTCACCTATCATGGCGAAGCCGCCTATGCTTTCTCCTTGATGTATTCTAACGCTTTCCCGACGGTGAGAATCTTTTCTGCATCTTCGTCCGGAATTTCAATGCCGAATTCCTCTTCGAGCGCCATCACGAGCTCGACCGTATCCAGCGAATCGGCTCCGAGATCCTCCACGAAACTTGCCTCAGGAGTCACCTCGTCTTCCTCCACGCCCAATTGCTCTGCGATGATCTTCTTGACTCGTTCATCTACCGTAGCCATCGATATCCTGACCTCCTTCCCATCATGATCCTGAATCCTCCCGCAGCATCACGGCTGCGGCATCAAGCTCGTCACCGTTTTACGCCATGAGCATGCCGCCGTTGACATGCAGCACATGCCCGGTCACATACGCTGCATCTTCCGAGACAAGAAACCGGACCGCCGCGGCGATATCCGCCGGCGTACCGAGCCGCCCCAAAGGAATCTGCTTTTGCAGAGCCTCCTTCACCTCAGCCGGCAACCCCTGCGTCATCGCGGTATCGATAAACCCCGGCGCAACCGCATTCACGGTCACGTTGCGGCTTGCATACTCACGCGCCACGGTTTTGGTAAATCCGATCACCGCCGCCTTGGAGGCCGCGTAGTTGGCTTGCCCGACATTGCCCATCGCTCCGACAATGGATGCGATATTGACGATGCGACCATACCGCTGCTTGGTCATCGGCTGCAAGACCGCTTTGGTGCAGTTAAACGTGCCGTTCAAATTCACCTGTAAGACCAGATTCCAGTCCTCTTCCTTCATCCGCAGCAACAATCCATCACGGGTGATCCCGGCGTTGTTGACGAGAATATCGATCTTCCCCCAAGCCTTGATAACCTGCTCCGCCATTGCCTTGGTGTCATTGGCGTCGGCGACATTCACCGTGATGTTGAGTGCTTTGCGTCCGATCTTCTCCACCGCTGCCACCGCGTCGGCCGACCGTCCAGGATCGAGGTCAGCCACCGCAATGTCGGCTCCGGCCTGGGCGAGCGCTTCGGCGATCGCACGCCCGATTCCCTGCGCCGCTCCCGTGACGATTGCAACCCTGCCTTGCAATGACATTCGATCGCTCCTCACACCCCCTCACGCAGTAAGCGCGACGCGCGTTGCCTCAAGTGTTTTGGGATCGTTGACGGTCCATGTGGTGGCCTCTGGAAGAATACGCTTGATCAGTCCTGACAAGACGGCTCCCGGTCCAACTTCGACGAATGTGGTGACCCCCATGACAGCCATCGTCTTGATCGAGTCTTCCCAGAGGACCGAAGACGGAAGTTGCCGAACCAGAGACGCCTTGATCTCGGCAGCCTTTGTCAGAGCCTTGGCCTCCGCATTATTGACCAGCGGCATCTTCAGATCCGACCAGTTCACCATCGCAAGGTCAGCGGCCAATCGATCCGCAGCTTTTTGCATCAATGGAGTATGGACCGGAACACTCACCGGTAGCAGAATGGCCTTTTTACAGCCCTTGGTCTTCGCGAGTTCGATCGCCCGTTCAACTGCGGCCTTCTCCCCCGCGATCACGACTTGACCGGGAGAATTGAAATTCGCCGCTGTCACTACTCCTATTGAAGACGCTTCACGACAGACCTCTTTGGCCACGTCAGCTGCCAGGCCGAGAAGCGCTGCCACAAGCCCCGTTCCTGGTGTTACAGCCTCGGCCATATAGCGACCCCGCTTCTGCACCACCGCTACGGCATCGCGATACGAGAGGCCCCCTGCTGCCACCAGCGCCGAGTATTCTCCGAGGCTATGTCCTGCCACGGCAGCAGGAACGAGGCCGATCGGATCCAACGCACGCAGCGCCGCGATGCTGCTCACCAACAGGGCCGGTTGGGTGTACTCGGTGAGATTCAGTCGTTCTGTCGGTCCCTCAAAACAGAGCGCAGCCACGTCGTACCCGAGCACCGATGAGGCTTCGTCGTAGACCGAGCGAAGCGCCGGTTGCGCTTCAACCAACGCTCTGCCCATCCCGACAGACTGGGAACCTTGGCCTGGAAATACAAAGGCAATGTGGGACGACATCGTGATTTGGAGAGTCGCCATGCTACAGAGGCGATAGTACGAGGCGACTCGCTATCCTTCTGTGTGTTTCCTGCGTGCTGGGAAAGGTTGAGACCCCATCCTAGCGGGGTTAGATATCGTCGAATTTGCCTTCAATGTCAACGGGAAAAACGCTTTGGGCAAGCCATCGGCCATTGGCCTTCAGCGATCAGTTACGGCTTCTAAACTCCCGAACTCATAGCTGATGGCTGATCGCTTCTTCCGCTACCATTTGATCAACGCCGAGGCCCATGTCAATCCTGCTCCAAACGCGCCGATCATCACGAGTGACCCTTCCCTGATTCGGCCGGCTTGCACCGCTTCGTCAAGCGCGATCGGAATCGAGGCCGCCGAGGTGTTTCCATAGCGATCGAGATTGAGCATCATCTTTTCGGACGGAAGACCCAGCCGGTCCGCGACAGACATGAGAATCCGCGCATTCGCCTGATGCGGCACATACAGGTCAAGATCCTTGACGGTGAGGTTGTTCGCCGCCAATGTTTCACGGGCGATGTCTTCCAGTGTACGTACCGCCACTTTGAACGTCTCGTTTCCCTTCATCTTGATGTACTGCATCCGCTCCGCAACGATCCTGTCAGACGGAGGATTCCGCGATCCCCCGCCTGGCACCGCGATCAAGTCACATAGCGCCCCATCGGATCTCAGATGACATGAGAGAATGCCCCGCTCCCCGTCGCTGGCACTCACGACTGCCGCGCCGGCTCCGTCGCCGAACAGGATACACGTGTTGCGGTCGGTCCAGTCCGTAATCGCTGACATAACTTCGGACCCAATTACTAACACGTGACGCATTCCGGTTCTGACATACGCATCCGCTACGGACAAGGCATAGACAAACCCACAACAAGCGGCCGACAGATCACAGGCGGCAGCACGGGTTGCTCCGAGTCGGTGTTGGATGAGGCAAGCGGTGGCTGGCAGCGGATAGTCGCCCGTACAGGTTGCCAGGAGGATCAGGTCCAGTTCAGCGGCGTTCACTGCGGCGGTCTTAAGGGCCCGCTCAGCCGCTTTGACAGCCAGATCAGAGCAAGCTTCACCAGTGCTGACAAGACGACGCTCACGAATCCCGGTTCGTTCGGTGATCCATTCATCCGACGTCGCCACCATGCGCTCGAGATCGACGTTCGTCAGCACCTTGGCAGGAACGTAGGATCCGGTCCCAGTAATGCGTGCTTTCATGCCGTCGGTTCCTCTATCGATCGCTAGCGACTCAGGCTTTCCTCGATGTCGCGCTGAATCAACTCGTCGACACGGTTTTCTGCCAATCCCTTGGCACGACGGATGGCATTCTTGATCGCCTTGGCCGACGACCGGCCATGACAAATCATCGTGATTCCGTTGACACCGAGCAACGGCGCGCCGCCGAATTCTGCGTAATCAATCTTCCGCTTCAAATTCAACAGCGGCACGGCAATGAGCGGATAGGCCAACCGACCGAAGAACGAGCCAGAAATTTCCTTGAGCAAGAGTTTCTTGATGGTGTCGGCTACGCCTTCTGATATCTTGAGCGCCACATTTCCGATGAAGCCATCGCACACCACCACGTCTGCCTCACCGCTGTACACATCCCGGCCTTCCACGTTGCCGATGAAATTAAGCGGGCTCGACTTCAGAAGTTTGAATGCTTCTTTGGTGACTTCGTTGCCCTTGCTGTCCTCTTCGCCGATGCTCAAGAGTCCGACGCGGGGATTCGGTTTGCCGAACAGGTATTTCCCATATTCGTGGCCCATAATGGCGAACTGTTCGAGATGTTTGGCAGAGCAATCCACGTTGGCGCCAACATCCAACATGATGGCGGTGCCGGTCAGCGTGGGAAGACTCGTCGCGATAGCCGGGCGCTCGACGCCCTTCGTCAGCCCTAGCACGAAGAACGAGGCCACCATGCTCGCACCCGTGTTGCCTGGACTCACGACGGCTTGAGCATCCCCGCTCTTGACCAATTCTGTGGCGATCCAGATTGAAGAATCTCGTTTTTTCCGCGCGACCGCCGCAGGAGATTCGTGCATTTCGACCACTTGCGGGGCATGGCGAATCGTGAGACGGGCATCAGTGCAACCAAGACGACGACATTCACTGCTCAAGGCTGCTTCATCTCCGACGAGAATGATGTCGACGTCGAATTCTCTGGCCGCTTGCGCGGCACCTTCGATGGCGGGACCCGAGCCGTGGTCCCCGCCCATCGCGTCGAGGGCAATTTTCATACGGGATTGAGCGTTCACAAAGGATCGTGTGGACAATGGAGGTGTATGGATAACATTCGCGGCCTGGTCGCTTGGGCTGGAAGCTTACAGTAGAATATGCGGCGGCACAACAGGATGGTGAAAACAGGTTTCTGGGGACGCGAATCGCCCCTGGCTGCTCCTCTTACTCCCCATGGACGGGGTGGCTCAATAAGGTCCTCTTTACCATCCTCTTCATGTTTCTTCGACCTGGATAACCGCCTTGCCCTTGTAGGTCCCGCAATTGAAGCAGGCATAATGTGGCAGTTTCAATTCGTGGCATTGGGGGCATACCGACATACCGGGCGGTGTCATGCGCAACTTGGCCGTTCGTCGCTTATCGCGTCTGGCTCGTGAGTGTTTATGCTTCGGATTTGGCATGGCTGCTCCTTAGGACGGCTACCACGGTTGGTTAAGCGGCGCCGTGATCACCGGTCTGTTGTTTCGTGCTCCGGATCACTCGGAATGTTGATGCCGGTGGATCGCCTGCACAGAGACAGGGGCCCTCGTTCAAATCTTTTCCACATGAGGCACAAAGTCCCGCACAGTCCTCTGTGCACAACGGCTGCATCGGCGCTGCCAGGATCACGTGCTCCCGCACCATCGGCGCCAATTCAACATGATCACCCTGATAATGATATTGATCGTCCAATTCCTCTTCTGAATCCTCTCCCGACTCGACGGGAACTAATTGCGATTTTCTCACAGCCACCTGCTTGGGACGCCGCTGGGCGGCTTTGACCTCAGGCGCGTAGGCCGCTCGAATGGAAAATGCGAGCGGATCGTCATACTCTCTTAAGCATCGCACACACTGCCGAACGATCGTGCCTTCCACCACTCCTGTAACCGTGATGAGCCCATCGGCTTTGGCCAGATCCATCGTCACCGCAAGCGGAGCCTTAATGACGGCCTCGGCTTCACTCAATCCCAGCTCTTCGGCAGTCACCTCACCGGACAACGAGAGCCCCGCCGCAGCAATGTCAGCGATTTTCGGTGTGAGGAGGTCCATCGCATCACCTATGAGCATTTCCATCCCGAACATATCCCTTATCGTTCTTCCGCAAAGCTGATCAGGGCGATGTGACGCGCCCGTTTGATGGCCACCGTCAATTCGCGCTGATGGCCCAGGCAATTTCCGGAAATGCGCCGGGGAACAATCCGCCCGCGCTCCGTGAGAAAGTTCCGCAGCAATCCGACGTCTTTGAAATCAATCGACCCCTTATCGAGACAAAAACGGCACGGCCGACGGCGTTGAAAAAATCGTCCGCCTCCCCCACCGCCTTCTCGTCCGCTACCATCTCCCCCACGATCACGATCCATGACGACTCTCCTCAATTAGACATGTTCTTCAGATTCAAAGCCTACATCCTCCGGCATCGGTGGCTCACCACCGCTGGTCTCGCCGCGCTTCGGCATAAACGTGACCGTCTGCGCGACAACTTCGTGCTTACTCCGCTTTTGACCGTCTTCTGTTTCCCAGCGACGCTGCTGCAACCGGCCTTCGATGATCGCGCCGTTCCCCTTGCTCAAATATTGCCCGCAATGTTCGGCCTGCTTCCCGAACACGACGATGTCGACGAAGCAGACTTCTTCTTTCAACTCCTCGCCTTGCTTGAATCGACGGCTGGTGGCTAAGCCAAAGCTCGCTACCGGCGTGCCGCTCGGGGTATAGCGCAATTCCGGATTGCGCGTCAGATTCCCCATGAGGATGACTTTGTTAAATCCTGCCACCAGCGAACTCCTCTGACGGGGCTTCCATCGGCCGACGCGGCACCAACTCTTTCTCGAGATGCACGGTCAGAAATTTGATGATGTTGTCTTCCAAGCGATACGCACGCTCCAGTTCACCCACGGTATTGTTGGGCGCCTTGAAGTAAAAGTAAACGTACGTGCCCTTCCGCTCCCGACGGACTTCATAGGCAAGCTTCTTCCGACCCCAATTTTCGGCTTTGATGAACTGCGCGCCGGTTTTGTCGGCAACGCCCTTCATCTTCTCGATGAGCGTGTTCGTCTCCTCATCGGAGACGGATGGACGAATAATGAATAGAGACTCGTAGAGCTCCATGAAGCAATCCTCCTGGACAAAGGCCCTCAAACGCGTTGAGAGCGAGGTGTAGGGCGCCTCTGCGGCGCAACGAACGGTGGACGGTACCACGGGCCTTACAAAACTGTCAACACAGACTGGAGATCCCGTATTCTTACTCTCTCGCTATGTGGTGGTTGGCGACTGCTATACATTAAACCGGAAATAGACCACATCCCCTTCTTTGATCACGTATTCTCTTCCTTCGAGCCGAAACAACCCCTTCTCCTTCACCTTCGCCTCCGATCCGCAGGCTACAAGATCATCGTAGTGATACACCTCGGCCCGAATGAAGCCTCGCTCCATGTCGGAGTGGATTTTGCCCGCTGCCTGGGGAGCCGTGAGTCCTTTCCGTAACGGCCAGGCGCGTGACTCAGTTTCGCCGGCGGTGAAGAACGTAATCAGATTGAGCAACGCATAGGCTTCGCGCGTGAGGCGCACAAGACCCGATTCCGTGAGTCCCATGTCTTTCAGAAAGGCGCCCCGGTCCTCTTCCGGCAACGCCGAAAGCTCGGCCTCGATCTGGCCGCAGATCGTCACGACCCGCGCACTGCGCTTCTCGGCGAAGTCACGCACCGTCTTGACCATCGCCTCGTCGGCGTTAGCCCCATCCGAGATGTTCGCGACGAACAGGACCGGCTTGGCCGCGAGTAATTGGCACTCGTCCAAAATCACCCGCTCCTCGGGCGTGTAATGCAAGTTCCCCAACCACTCACCCTTGTTCAGCAATTCCGTCAACCGTTGGAGAAACGTCATCTCAAAGCCGGCTTTCTTATCGCCGGCCCTCACTTTTTTCTCCACACGCTGTTTGCGACGATCCAGCGTTTCCAAGTCGGCAAGCAAGAGTTCCGTTTCGATGGTGCCGATGTCGCGAATCGGATTGACACTGCCACTGACGTGGACCACGTCACCGCCTTGGAAACAACGGACGACGTGCATCAGCGCATCCACTTCTCTAATTTGTCCCAGAAACTGATTGCCCAATCCTTCGCCGGTGCTGGCTCCCTCAACCAATCCCGCGATGTCCCGCACCTCCAGCGTACTCGGCGTCTTCTTCTTCGATTTGAAGATCTCGACAAGCTTGTCGACCCGCGGGTCCGGGACCGTCGCGATACCGACGTTCGTCTCCACGGTCGAGAAGGGATAATTGGCGACGACCGCACCAGCGCCGACCAGCGCATTGAACACCGTCGTCTTCCCGACGTTCGGCAATCCGATCATGCCGCAACACAGTCCCATATCTATCGTGATGTGTGAAACGTGATGCGTGACGAGTTTCGCCTGCTCGTCACCGGTCACCTGTCACTCGTCACTCTTCTCCTTCTCCCGCACGTTAAACTCGCTCATTGCCGCCGCCACTCCTCGATGCACCAAATATTCCAGCGCGTCGACCGCACGATCGAGACAGGGGTTGAGAACTTCAACCTCGTCGTTTGTGAACGGTTCCAGCACATAGTCGGCCGGATTCTGATGTGGTGCGGGCCTCCCGATGCCGATCTTCAGCCGCACGAACTGCTGTGTATCCAGCGTTTCGATAACCGATTTGATTCCGTTGTGGCCGCCGTCACCACCGGTTTGCTTGATCCGCAGCCGACCTGGTTCCAGATCCAGATCGTCGTGAATGAGGACGAGATCGTCGATGGTTAGCTTGAGCTCGCGCAGGAGCCCTTTCAGCGGAGGACCTGTGACATTCATCCAGTCGAGGGTACCGGCAAGTTCGAGCAACTCGGACCCCAACCGCCCGGACCCGCGCTGGGCTGTACCGCGTGTGGTGAGACGGATCGACCACCGAGCGGCCGCTCGTTCGACGACCCGCGTGCCGACATTGTGGCGGGTTTTGGCGTAGGCGCTGCCGGGGTTGCCCAAACCAACAATCAGGCGCAACGTTACTTCTTCTTCTCGGGTTCCTTCTTCTCAGCTTTTGGTGCTGCCGCCGCGGCCGGTTCCTTTTTCTCGCCTGGCTTGGCTTCGGCACCAGCTGGGGCGGCCGCTCCAGGCGCTGCTGCTGCAGCCCCTTCCGCTGCTTCAGCCACCGCCTTCCCTTTGAGGGCGACTTCCGGTTCCTTCGCTCCTTCCGGTCCCACAGCTTGACTGGTCAAGAGCGCTTCGAGCTTCGCATCAGACATCGGCGCCGCCACGCTCACGACCATCTGGTCGGGATCGTCCAGATAACGCAGGCCGTCCTTCTTCGTCATCTCTTTCAAGTGGATTCCCTGGCCGATCTTAAGCGCTGAAGCATCCACTTCAATGAAATCGGGTAGCGCTGACGGCAAACATTCGATGTGCAACTCGCGCATATTATGGTGAAGGATGCCGCCTTCTTTCACACCCTCTGGCATGCCACCGATCACATGCAGAGGCACCTTCACGCGAATCGGCTTGTCCATGGAAATTTCGAAGAAGTCCGCGTGGAGTACGTGACCCTCGACCGGGTCGACTTGAAAGTCGCGGAGCAAGGCCGTTCGCTTGGGCTTAGCTTTCGCTCCGGTAATCGTGAGTGAAAGCAACGCCGTGCTTCCCGCATGCGAATTGAGAATCTTAGCCAACGCGTCTGGATTGATCGTAACCAGGAGACACTCCCCTTGACCGTAGAGTACGCCAGGGACTTGCCCCTCGCGCCGGAGTTGGCGCGCCGCCCCCTTACCGCTTTTCTCTCGAACCGTCACCGCTAAATCGAATTTCATGATACTCCTCCGTCCCTCTCTCGGTGGTCGTTATCTGTGTGGCTCCCGATCAGGCAAACAAGGAACTGACCGACTCATCCTCATGAATGCGCCGGATGGCCTCGCCCAACAGTGGGGCTACCGATAATTGATGCAGCTTCGGACAAGTCTGTTCCTTACCCCGCAAGGGGATGGTATTGGTGACGATCACCTGCTTCAAGCAGGATTTCTGTAATCGCTCCAAGGACGGCCCGGTGAGGACCGCGTGGGTACAAGCCGTCCACACTTCCCGCGCGCCCTTATCGGCGCAGGCTTGCGCCCCCTGAACGATGGTCCCGGCCGTATCGATCATGTCATCAAGCAACAACACGCTCTTGCCTTCGACGTCGCCGATAATGTTCATAATCTGTGTCTGGTTCGGCCCCTCGCGCCGTTTGTCGATGATCGCCAAGTTCGCTTGGAGCCGCTTGGCGAAGGCCCTGGCCCGTTCCACGCCACCGGCATCCGGCGAGACCACGACCAGGTCGTTGAACTTCTTTTTCGTAATGTAATCCAGCAACACCGGGAGCGCGTAGAGATGGTCCACGGGCACGTTGAAAAATCCCTGAATCTGTCCGGCATGGAGATCCATCGTCAACACACGGTCGGTGCCGGCTGTGCTGATGAGATCCGCCACCAGCTTTGCAGAAATGGGTACACGGGGTTGATCTTTTCTGTCCTGCCTCGCATAGCCAAAGTACGGTATCACTGCGGTAATACGATTCGCCGACGAGCGTTTCAGCGCATCGATGATAATGAGCAATTCCATGAGCGAGTCATTGACCGGTTGACAGCAGGACTGCACGACAAAGACATCGGCCCCACGGACGTTTTCCTCGATCTTGACTCGGATTTCTCCATCGCTAAACGATGACACCGTGGCTTCGCCAAGTTTCTGCCCCAGATAGGCGCAAATTTCTTGGGCGAGCGCCAAGTTTGCGTTGCCAGAGAAGATTTTCAATTCTCTGTTCATCGACCCCTCGGACGGTTCTCGGACACAGGTGCTAAGGTTCTGATTTCGTTCGTGGTTCGTCTCGACGGCGGGCGTCGGGGGGCGTGATCTCGAACCCGCCTACCGCTTTCGCTGCGCGCTGTTGAGGAAGCCAACCGAAGTGAGAAATGTATCGGAAACGACAGGAGGTTGTCAACGGATGAAGCAGGAATGTGTCTGTTCATTCAGTGACACACCACGGGCCCGGAACAGGTTGACACAACAAAGACGTTCAACCTGTTGTCACGTAAGCAATGGGCCTCTGCCCCACGCGCTCGGGTCTCATCAGGAAACAGACCGAATACTGTCGCACCACTTCCTGAAAGAAGCGCGATGTCCGCCCCTCGGTCCAAGAGAGCCTGCTTGATTTCGCGGAGTCCCGCATGAGCGGCGAACACCGGAGCTTCAAAATCGTTTTCGGCTGCGGCGCAGAGATCACTCCATCTTATGCGCCGCTGGTGATCGATCTCCTGGTGGAGACGTGACAAGGGACGAACTCCTTTCCTCGTCGAGGCCAGTTCGCTATAGGCCCATTTCGTTTCGACGCCGAACCCCGGATTGACGAGAACTGCCCATCTGAAGCCTTCTATGGCCACAGGCTGAACCGTTTCCCCTCGACCCGATACAATCGCGGTGGGGCCGTACAGAAAGAACGGCACATCGCTCCCTAACGACTGCCCGACTTCTGCCATCTGTGTCAGAGACCAGTTCAGTTGCAGCAACTGGTTCAGTCCGACAATGGTCGCCGCGGCATCACTGCTCCCTCCGCCGAGGCCGGCTCCCATGGGAATGCGTTTCCGCAAGTCGATTTCGACTCCGATTGAGTGCCCTGCGCGCGCCAGCACCGCGGATGCCGCGCGATGGACCAGGTTGGTACGGTCGACCGCCAGCTCCGGGACGTCACACTGAAGCTGTATACCCTCATGACCGGGACGAAGTCGGATACGCACTTCGTCCTGCAGCGTCACGGTCTGCATAACCGACCAGAGGTTATGGTAGCCATCGGAACGGCGGTCGAGAATACGAAGGATGAGATTGACTTTTGCAGGAGCAAGAACGATGAGTTCGGAGGATGCTAACGGTACCTTAGTCACGACCTCCTTTAATAGCATACTTCTCTAACCGATAGCGAAACGACCGCGTGTTCAGCCTTAACAGTTGGGCCGCCTTCTTCTTGACCCACTTCGCACGCTCTAGCGCCTTCAGCAACAGATCCTTTTCGATGCCGTTGATCAGCGCCTCAAGATCCAAGCCGTCGTCCGGCAAATCCGTCGGCATCCCGGGCTGTTGTGGTGTCACAGACCGATGGAGCCAGCCGCGCACATCTGCATCGGTGACGGGGGCCCCAGACGAGAAGGCCACGACGCGCTCGATGAGGTTCTCCAATTCGCGCACATTGCCTCGCCATTCGTGCTCCAAGAGGACGTGCAAGGCCTCCGGCGTCAATATTGGGGCCGGCTTACCGCTGTCTTGCGAAAATTTCTCCAGGAAATGAGTGACCAGGAGCGGGATGTCGCCGGTCCGGAGGCGAAGAGGCGGGAGTCGGATCGGGATGACGTCCAGTCGATAGTACAAGTCTTCGCGAAACGCTCCCTCTGCCACCGCTTTCTCCAAATCGCGATTGGTCGCTGCGATCACACGGACGTCTACCTTCATATCTTGGTTACCGCCGACTCGGCGGAACTCCCGTTCCTGGATGACTCGCAATAACTTCACTTGGATCGTCGGCGTCGTGTCCCCGATCTCGTCCAGAAAGATAGTCCCGCCGTTGGCCACTTCAAAGAGACCGGCCTTATTGGAAATGGCGCCGGTGAAGGAGCCTTTCACATGGCCGAAGAGTTCGCTTTCCAACAACGTTTCCGGGACGGCGCTGCAGTTCACCGCCACAAACGGCATCGCACTCCGGGCGCTGTTGTAGTGAATCGCGCGCGCGACCAATTCCTTGCCAGTCCCGCTTTCCCCGCAGATGAGGATATTGCTCCTGGCGTCTGCAACCTTCTTGACTACGTCAAACACCTTCTGCATGGCCTCGCTCTGACCGACGATTTTTGCGAATGAGGACTGACTCGCCATTTCGCGCTTCAGCAGCATGTTCTCCGTGGAGAGCCGCCGCTTTTCCAGCGCATTGCGGATGATCAATTGCACTTCGTCGACTTGAAACGGTTTCGTCAGGTAATCGTACGCGCCTTGTTTCATCGCCTCGACCGCTGAATCGGACGTGGCGAAGGCCGTAATGACCAACACAACGGTATCGGGTGACGAGGACTTGACCGCTTTGAGGACATCCATTCCGTCCGCCTTCGGCATGCGGAGGTCGGTGATGACTAAATCGTAGATCTCTTTGTTGACGTGACCGATCGCTTCATCGCCGTCACAAGCCTCCGTGACGGTATATCCGGCTCGCTTGAGCATAATGCTCAAGACTTCCCGCAGGCTTTTCTCATCATCGACGACTAAGATTTTTTCCACGGCGTCCTACCCTCATGCCACAGCCGCATGCCTTCGCCACCGGAGCGCGGAAGACAGACGACAAATCGAGACCCTTGCTGTTCCTGACTCTCCACCTTAATCCAGCCTCCATGCAAATCGACAATCCGATGCACAGCCGCGAGACCCAACCCCGACCCTTGCTTCTTGGTCGTAAAGAACGGAAGGAAAATTTTATCCAGAAGTTGTTTGGGGATGCCGTCTCCTGTATCGTGAAAGGCGATCTCGATTACCTCGCACCTTTTCCCTCCCATATCAATCAGGCGGGACCCAGTCGAAATCGTCAATTGCCCACCCTCCGGCATGGCATCAAACGCATTCATGGACAGGTTCCAGAACACCTGCTTCAACTGATCCTGATCGACCTTCGCGGTCAGAGGTTCAGTCGTCAGCGAGGTGCTGATCTTGATGTGAGAACGTGTCCGAGCTTCATGTTGAACGAGATCCAGAGTCTCGGCAAGAATTTTGTGAAGATTGCACTCGACCAGATTGAGGGCCGGTGGGCGGGCGTATTGCAGAAACTCCGTGATAATGGTGTCGAGTCTCGTCGCTTCTCGGATCGCGATATCCATCAACCGGCGGTTCGTCTCGTCCCCGGTCGCGTCCTGGCGGAGCATCTGCATCGCGCCCGCCAAAGCCCCTAAGGGGTTTCGAATCTCGTGGGCCATCCCGGCGGACATTTCACCCAGACTGGCCAGCCATTCTTTTCGACGCATTTCCTCTTCGAGTTCTCGAATCTGCGTGAGATCCTTGAACACCCCTACCAAACCCGTCTGGTGTCCCTGCTCGTGAAGGGGGGCGAGCGTCATGCCGAGAATCAGCCGATTGCCATCAGCTCGTTTGCATTCCACGTCGAAGCGGACCATCGTCGGAAGTGTCACCGCAAGCCGTTCGTCGGATTGCTGGTTGGGATGCCAATTGAAGATCTCCCGCCACGGCCGTCCCAACACCTGGCTCAGCATATAGCCCGTCGCTTCCAGCGCGGCCGGGTTGAACGACGTGATGCCTCCAGACGCATCCGTTGTAAAGACGCCGCTACTGATACTTTGGACGATATTCTCATGAAAGGCCTGGAGCCGGGTGAGTCCCTGCTCCTTCTCACGCAATGATTGATCCGCTTGCTGCAACTGGTCGGCCAACGCACCGCTCAGGAAGCCCACCACGAGGAAGGCCAACCCATAGGCTCCGAAGGTTTGAAGGGTTTCCGGACCGGTCAGGCGACTTTTCGGAAGCCACCCCCAAGGCTCAAGTAGACCATAGAGTTGGACGTTCGTCACAATTCCAAACAGGATCATGCACGAACAGGCCGTGAGGACTCCGACGCGACGACGCGGAACGAGACTCGCGACCGCTACCGTGATGACATACAGCACGGCAAACGGGCTTTCGACCCCACCCGTCTTGGCTACCAACAACGTCTCGAGTGCGAAATCGATTCCTACCTGGGCCCAAAAGAACGTGGTGAGCGCGAACGGAGTTGAAACCGATCGAAGTAACAATGCGGAAGGGATTGTAAGGGCGTAGGTGGCAATGATGAGAGTGTAGAACGTTTCGACTCGCTCACCGTTCGATGCTTGGAAGGCAAGAGAGAACCCCAACAATAAGGTGACGACGGCCACTCGCAGGGCCATCAACCAATGCAATCGATTGCGCAAGTCTTTCATCGCACCTGACTCTTGCTACCAACCGTCGAATTCACCGGGAGTTGAAACGAACTTCTTTTGGCAGGGTAGCGGCACCTGCCTTTCCTCACTGACGAGCAGGTACCTGGATCGAAAAGCGACACGTCTCGGGCTTTCTTGGCGGGAAGCCTGACCGTCTCTGTATTAGCCGATCGCGTTCGCCATCTGGAAAATCGGGAGATACATGGCAATGACGATAAAGCCGATCACAACGCCCAACACGACCATCATGACCGGTTCAAGCAACGATGTCAGAGACGCCACGGCTTGATCGACTTCATCTTCATAGAAGTCAGCGATCTTTCCTAACATTGCATCGAGCGCGCCAGTGGACTCACCCACCGCGATCATGTGCGTCACCATCTTGGGGAATACTTCGCTTTTCGCCAACGGCTCGGCGATGGTTTTCCCACCGCTGATACTCACACGGGCATTGATCAGAACCTCCTCAATCACTTTGTTGCCGGAGGTTTTGGCGCAGATCAAGAGGCCTTCCAATAACGGGACGCCACTGGAAATCAACGTGCCGAGCGTGCGGGTCAATTTGGCTACCGAAGCTTTTCGAATTAAATCCCCGACGACGGGAATTTTGAGCAGCAGTCTGTCGATATTCATCCGGCCCTGGGGCGTCGCGCGATACTTTTTGATGGCGAAAACGGTCGCAACAATGACGCCAATCATCACATACCAATACGACTGGAAAATATTACTGACGTCGATGACAAGTTGCGTCGGGCCCGGCAGTCCCACTTTCCCGCCAGATAGCTCATTGAACATTTTTGCGAAAATCGGGATGACCCAGATCATGAGGACAGAAATTACCGTGACCGCAACTCCGATGATGGCGGACGGATAGACCATGGCGGATTTGATCTGACCCTTCAGCTTCATCGCTTTTTCAATGTGCTTGGCCAGCCGCGTCAAAATCGTGTCAAGCAGCCCGCCAACTTCTCCGGCGTGCACCATGTTGACATAAAGATCATCAAAGACTTTGGGAAATTTGCGAAGCGCATCTGAAAAGGTCGAGCCGGCCTCAACTTGAGTTTTGACCTCGCCGACGGTCTCGCGCAGCAATTTGTTTTCAGATTGTGTCGATAGGATTTCCAAGCATTGCACCAACGGCAATCCCGCATTGATCATCGTGCCGAACTGCCGGGTGAACACGACTAGATCTTTATCAGTCAATCCTGAACCGAGAAGGGAATTGACGTTGAAACCGCCGGCCTTTCCTGTTTTTTGTTCCAGGCTGGTGACGACCACATTTTGTCTACGTAGCTGATCGACCGCCTCATCGCGGGTCTTGGCCGACAATTCCCCTTTCTTGACGGCACCTGACCGATTTCTCCCGACGTATGCAAATGTACCCATAGGAGACTCTCGTCTTTCGATACGGCCGGGCCGCCGGCCTGTGTGAATCCGCGCGGAATACCTCTTGAGCGAGTCTACTGGTGACCTCAAAACCTGTCAAACAAATGCACAATCTGCGCGCACCATCGTCATTCCGGTCGTCGGCTCAACGAAGAAGAGCTACGCGCTTTGTGTATTGGAATGCCGATATCCGCGATAGAGGTAATGCAGCCCGGAGAGGAGCGTGAATGCGACCATCCCGGCCAGGAGAGGGTCGATGAGGGACAGATCGATCCGTCGAGAGCTCAAAAAAATGACGAGAAGCACGTACGTCAACTGAAGGAAGGTCGTCCCTTTGCCTAAAAAGGTCGGCGTAATATCGACGGGTGTCTCGGTAAACTGAGCCACAGCCGTGCCCAATAACAGCATCAGATCCCGACTCACGACAACAATGGTGACCCACAACGGAATAAGATGAGTCGCGGACAGCGCGAGAAATCCAGACGTCAACAACAACTTGTCGGCAAGGGGATCCAAGAACGAACCCAACCGCGTCCGTTGATTTGTCACCCGCGCAATGGTGCCGTCGAGCGCGTCTGTCACTCCGGCAAGAAGGAGGACAACGAGTGCCAGGTCATACTGCTCATACACCAACAACCCGATATAGACAGGGATCAGGAGAATGCGGAGGATGGTCAAGCTGTTAGGAATATTCATGCTCGTCCGACGCAAGTCGGCCACATTCCCCGAAGCGAGGTGGATGATAGAGAGGGGGTTGGAACCTTGTCAACGTGTTGCACTCCAACCGGACACACTCCTATAATCGGGCCAACTGAACTCAATGGTCTGATGTCGTAGGAGGTCGTGATGAGTTCGCTTCCGCTCATGCTGAAAAAAGAAGGTCTCGTTGAAAAACACCAACTCGAAGGAGTCGATCCGAGTGAGCGCTATTTTAATCGTGCTATCCTGGTCAATCGGACGCCGTCCGGCTATTCAGCCAAAGTGATGTATGAAGCTCTGACCGTCGAAGGGCGTACCCACCCGACGATTGGCGCGGCCGTAAAGGAACTGGTAGAGAAGCTGCAGGGATTAGGGTTCAGCCGAATGAGGACCCGTACCAACTTCAAAGGCACCAAGTACCTCGCCGAAAAAGAATCTTGGCTCGAGTATCAGGACCGCTCGTAAGTCCGATCTACCTTCCGGCAACATATTCCCGATATACCAGATCGTGAATCAGCGGACGAAACTCACGAATCTTCTCATTCTTCCTCGTGGGATAGACACGGTTGGATAAGAGCACGACTTCCAGCTCACAGGTTGGATCAATCCACAAGGATGTGCCTGTATAGCCGAGATGACCGAACGCCGTGGGTGAAAAGTACGACCCAGACGAGGACGGGATCGAAGGCGTATCCCATCCCAGCGCCCAGCTGGAATTTCGGATATGTGACGTTCGCGTGGTGAACCGAGTAACCAGGTGAGTCGCCAGGATTGATGGTCGCTGGTGGTAGGCCGCAAGCCAGGCTCCGGAAACTGCCAGAACAGCTTCGGCTGTTCCGAACAGACCCGCATGCCCGGCCACGCCCCCCAAAGCCGCTGCGTTTTCATCGTGTACTTCGCCCTGCAATTGCCTGTTGCGCCACGTGTCGAACTCCGTCGGAGCAATCTGTGCTCGAACGATCGTCTGGTTTGACAAACCCTCAGGCTTCCTGGTCAGAAGTGGGCAAAAGAGCAATGGTTCCGCTCCAAGAGGCTGAAAACACTGTTGCCAAGCAAACTGGTCGAGCATCGTGTGACTGATCCGCTCAACCATGAATCCCAACAACATGAATCCTAAGTCGCTATACAAACTTTTCTCGCCATTGGCATAGACGAGCGCCTCGTCGCGGATCAGTCGTACAACTCTTTCTTTCGTCCGTTCCGCTTGATCCGGCGAGAGAGCGGTAGCACCTTCTTGCTCCAGCTTCTCATAAATTGGTCTCCAACCCGGCAACCCGGAACTGTGGCTCAACAAATCCTGCACCAGCGCCTCCCCAATCGCCGATCCCTTCAATTCCGTCAAGACATGGCACACTTGATCACGAAGCCCAAGCCGTCCCTCTTGGATGAGAAGCAGAATCGCGGTCGTGGTGGCCAACGGCTTGGTGAGCGAGGCAAGATCGTATACCGTCGTGACCTCGACGGGAGCGTCCGACTCGCAGGAGGCCATTTGCCCTGCCGCAACCAGGCATTGCACCTCTCCGCGAAGGCGAACCGCTAAGACAGCGCCGGGGAAGACTCCGTCATCAACGGCCGACCGCAATGCCGCTTCAATGGCCCGATTGGTCTTCATCTGATGAGGGATGTGGAATCCGCTAACAACGCCTGAATCCCACAGCGCGTGAACGTGAATGAGAGACCGCCACCTCTCCGCCGGGGGAATGACGGACTGGGTCGTGCGCTGGTCACAACGCCGGGCTGGACTCTCCTTCGAGTTTGTCTTCCGAAGCCGTCGCCGCGTCCTGATACACCTCGTGTTCTTCGACTTCCAACATTCGTTCGAATGTGCGAAGCGTGGCACGCAGCCGTTCAACCATCAGCAATCGCTGTTTCTGAAGGGCGGAGAGATCCCGTTGCGTGTCGGTTAACTGAGCTCTGGCTTGACGGATCAACTCTCCCGCTTTCAGTTCCGCTTCCTTCATCACGAGGTCCGCTTCTCGCTGCGCAGTCCGTTTCACATCTTCCGCGAGCGACTGCGCCGAGACCAGGGTATTGGAGAGCGTCGCCTCGGTCCGCTTCAGTTCGGCCAATTGTTGTTCGAGAAACACAATCTTTTCCCGCGAGATTGCGTTGTCTCGGTTCAACTCCTCAACCGTTTGCGCCAACTCCTCGAGGAATCGATTGACTTCGTCTTTGTCATAACCACGGAAGCGGGATCTGAATACCATCTGCTGGATATCGAGCGGCGTGATCTTCATGACATCCCCCTTGATCGGTTCAGTTCAGGCGTACTGCCAAATCTTTGAGCGTTTGGACGACCACAATTTGGAGAAACCAGATCGCTAAGATTGCGACAATGGGTGAGAGATCGACGCCCATCCGCCAACCCAGCCATCGACGAATCGGCGAGAGCACCGGTTCCGTAACACGCTCGAGAAATTGTACGATCGGATTCCATGGATCCGGATTCACCCATGAAATCAACGCCCGCGCAATGATGATCCACATATAGAGCCACAGCACATAGTCTACAATGGTTGCTGCCGCCAGCAACATATTACCGAACACGAACATTAGCGCCCCAATTCCTGCGATCGCTTCGTGGCCGCTTCGACCGCCGCGATCAAGGTCGCACGTAACCCGCCCGACTCCAATTGGTGAAGTCCGGCGATCGTCGTTCCACCCGGCGAAGCAACTCGATCCTTCAACTTCGCAGGATGTTCTCCTGATTCAAGAACCAGGCGCGCCGCACCCAAAACCGTTTGGGCAGCCAACAGTTCCGCCGTTGCGCGGGGCAGTCCCATCTTCACGCCACCGTCGGCAAGCGCTTCGATCGCCTGAAATACGTAGGCCGGACCACTACCGCTCAACCCTGTCACAGCATCCATCAATCGCTCTTCGACCAGCACCACCCGCCCCACCGACTCGAAAATATCCCGTGTGATCCGCATCTCATCCTCGGACACACCAGGTCCCTTTGCAAGCGCAGTCATACCTTCCCGAACCACGACCGGTGTGTTCGGCATGGCGCGAATGACCTTGGCCGAAGCAGTTGTCTGCTCCACGATCGAACCGATGGTCGCGCCCGCCACGATCGAGATGACCACCTGTTTGCCAAGAGCCTTGCGTGTTTCCTTTAGAACGCCGGGCAAGGCCTGCGGTTTCACTACCAGCAGCGCGATATCGGCCCAGGTAACCGCCTCCCCGTTATCTGCACCGACTCGTATTGCAAACTGACTCTTCAATCGATCGCGTCGGTCCGGCAATGGATCGGTGGCCCAAATCAACTCTGGCACACAAACCTGCCCAGCTAGGAGCCCGCCGATGAGCGCCTCAGCCATTTGCCCGCCGCCGATAAACGCAATGTTCTTCTTCATCATCAGGTCAGTCGCGCCTGGTCCCGAAGATGGCGGTGCCGACCCGGACGAGCGTGGCCCCTTCTTCTACGGCCACGACATAGTCGTTCGACATGCCCATCGACAGTTCATCCATTGACAAGCCTGGTACGCCCTGCCCCAGCCTCCGCGCCATTTCCCTTAGCCGTCGAAAATACGGACGGGCTCCCTCGGCATCCATCGTTGGAGGAGGAATCGTCATCAACCCTTTCACTACCATATGAGACAACCGGCTCAGCTCCGGGAGAAGCGCGATGAGTTCGTCGGGCCGAAAACCGGCTTTCGTTGCCTCGTCCGCTATATTAACCTCAAGCAATACCGCTTGCCGATGACCGCTCTGCTCCGCACGCCGGTCGATTTCCTGGGCCAACTCGAGGCTATCGACAGAATGAATCAGGTCGAATAGGCCGACCACAGACCGGACTTTCCGCCGTTGGAGTCGACCGATGAAATGCCAGTGAACCGACTCTCCTCGTAGCGCTTCGATTTTCGGAAGTGCTTCTTGCAGCCGGCTCTCACCGAGGATGTTCAACCCCGCTGCGAGACCTTGTCGAATGGCCTCGACTGAGACGGACTTCGTGGCCGCCACCAGTCGAACGCTGTCGACTCGACGTCCAGCCCCAAGGGCTGCTCGATGAAGCCGTTCGCATACGTTCCGGACATTGTCGCCGATCGAACGGCTTGGCTCTGCATCCATCCCGTCCTAAATACAGACCATCCCTTAACGGCACCTCGGTTCTTGTCAGCAAACATTGTACCCAAAGTGCCGGGGAATTGGCAGGTCGGTGACACTCCCTCATTATTATTCGCGTGACAGGAGTGCGATTCCACTGACCATGGTCCCAACCACTCGCCCTTCACGTCGATAGGAGTAAAACAGGTCGTCGTGGCAAATCGTACAGAGATTGACGGCCGACACATGTGTCGTGCTGACCCCATGCCGTTCTACTTGTCGGCGGATGAGGCCCCTCAAGTCGAGGCGTGCCCTGTCACCATCACATCCACGCACCACGCTGGGCCACTCCTCAAAGCCCGCCCGCAACTGATGCAACACGGGCCCATCAACCTCGTAGCAACAGGAGCCGGCCGACGGACCGATACTCACCCGCAGATCCCTCGCATGGGATCCAAACCGTGAGTGCATGAGCGCGAGCGTCTTGGGAACAATGTCGGCAACGGCACCGCGCCAACCCGCGTGGATAGCTGCCACCACTCGACGGCGCGGGTCATAGACGAGAACCGGCACACAATCGGCCGTGCGAACCGTCACCGTGATTCCCGGCTGATCTGTTACCAAGGCATCCCACTCACCCTCGAACCGGTCGGAATCGCGGATCGGTCGATCCACAACGAGGGCCTCGGTTCCGTGCACTTGCCTGACCGAGAGCATCCATCCTCGTCTTTTCGGATCATGTCCTCTGGCCGGCACGCCGATATCAAGGGCGAGCGTTCCGGCATGGAGACGTGTCCCGAAAAAGTGTTGGACACCGCTTCTCGACGTGGCAAACGCTGGAACCGTGATGACCGGTGCCTGCATATTTGGTCTCCTCAGTCTTTCGTCGTTCTGTCCTACAGAGGCGATCAGTCTGCTTGCTTGCGCAAGAATGTGGGAACATCCCACTCGTCTTCCTGCACAGTCGTGATACGGTCCATGGTCTCTCTCGTATCACTCGTTCGTCGCAGGAACGCGGGACGGTCGAGATCCTTATGCGACCGCTCGCCCATCGTGGCGCCGACCCCGGCGAGGACCTGTTGATTTGTCCTCGGGCTACGGGCTGCCGAGAGCCGATCCGCTGACGAGGCAACCGGTTGGTCGTCCCGCTCGAAGCCAGTCGCGATCACGGTGACCACCAGATCGTCACCCATGTCGGGGTTGATCACCTGACCGACGATAATATTGGCTTCGGGATCCGCCGTCTGCTGAATAATCGACGCGGCTTCTTCAATCTCATGCAACGACATGTTCGGACCACCGGTGATGTTCAGCAACACCCCGCGAGCGCCCTCCACACTTCCTTCCTCGAGCAATGGACTGCAGATGGCTTTCTGGGCCGCCTCGATCGCCCGGTTGGTCCCTCGCGAAACACCCATTCCCATTACAGCTCGGCCCGTGTGCGACATGACCGTCCTCACGTCTGCGAAGTCCACGTTCACGTGGCCGGTTGTGGTTATGACATCGGCGATCCCCTGAATAGCCTGTCGCAGCACGTCGTCCGCCACTTTGAAGGCTTCGAGCAGCGGCGTCGCCTTATCGACGATGCCCAGCAATCGTTGATTGGGAATGACGAGCAAGGTATCGACATGCCGCCGTAAATCGCGGATCCCCTCCTCCGCGTAGGCCGCACGGCGGTGCCCTTCGTATTGGAAGGGTTTCGTGACGACGCCGACCGTCAGAATGCCTAACTCGCGCGCAATGCTTGCCACGATCGGAGCCGCCCCGGTACCGGTCCCGCCACCCATTCCTGCCGTGACAAAGACCATGTCGGAACCCTCCAAGCACTCGCGAATGTGATCTTTGCTCTCGAGCGCAGAATCCTTTCCAACTTCAGGCTTGGCTCCGGCACCCAGTCCTCTCGTGCGCTCCGGCCCAAGCTGAACTTTATAGGCCGCCCGTGATCGATCCAAAGCCTGTACGTCGGTGTTGGCCGCGATGAAATCGACTCGCGCCAACCCCGCCCCGATCATGGTGTTGACTGCGTTGCATCCGGCACCGCCGACACCAATCACCTTGATTTTCACGGGCGACGCGAGATCTTCCTGAAATGAGAACATCGTGACACCTCCCTTACGTGGCTCGTGCGCGGCGCCCTGCCGCACACGAAGGTTAAAAGAATTCGAACATCCAGGACTTCATCCGATCAAACACCTTGGCAAACGGTCGTCCGTTGCGAAGACCGGCAGTCGCCAGTTCATCCATGTGACGCCGCGCGTGAAGCAACAGTCCCACACCGGTTGCATGCATGGGATTGCTGACAATGTCGCGTAATCCGCCGACACCGGTCGGGACCCCTCGTCGAGCCGGCAAATTCAGCACATGTTCGGCGGCATCGGGCATTCCTTCCAAAAGGGAGGTACCGCCGGTAATGACGACGCCGGCTCCTAAAATGCCTTCATAGCCGGCACGGGCGATTTCTCTTCGAACGAGCTCGAACATTTCTTCGACGCGAGGTTCCAGAATTTCTGCGATATCCCGCCGCGAGAAAGTTCGGGGCGGGCGGTCGCCGACCGACGGCACCTCAACGCTCTGGTGGGCCTGCACGAGTTCCGTTCGCGCAACACCATGGTGAATCTTGATCTTCTCCGCCTCTGTTTGAGAGGTCAGCAACCCGATCGCCAGATCCTTCGTGAGATTCTGCCCTCCGATCGGCAGAACCGCGGAGTGACGGATGCTGCCCTCCAGGAAAATGGCCAGGTCCGTGGTTCCTCCGCCAAGATCGACCATCGCGACACCGAGGTCTCGTTCTTCTTGACCCAGAACCGCCTCGCTCGAGGCCAAGGGCTGCAGCACAATGTCGACGACATCGAGCCCGGCGCGATTGACGCTCTTGATGATGTTTTGCGCCGACGTGACGGCTCCGGTGATGACGTGAACGTTCACCTCGAGACGATTGCCCGAGAGCCCCAGCGGTTCACGTACACCTTCCTGCCCGTCCACCATGAACTCGCGCGGCAGGACGTGAAGGATGCGCCGCTCGTGCGGAACCACCGCGAGAGTCCGCGCACTCTCCACGGCACGCTGGATATCGTCACGCGTCACCTCGGATTTCTTGAGCGCAACGACTCCTTTACAGTTCTCCGCTGAGATATGGCTTCCGGCAATGCCGGTATAGACAGAATTGATCTGGACTGCCGCCATCAGCTCCGCTTCTTCGACCGCTTTCTTGATCGATTCCACGGTGCTTTCGATGTCCACCACCACTCCCTTGCGCAGACCGCGGGACGGACTCGACCCCACGCCGATGATGTTGAGGGCCCCGTCCTCGGTGACTTCGGACACGATCGCGAAGATTTTGGTCGTTCCGATGTCAAGACCGACGAGAATTTGGTCTCGTTTGGGCACAGCCCTCACCCCCTTTCGCGCACGATCACGCGGTTGTCGTATCGGAGATCCACTTCGCTCATGTCACGTTTCTTGCCATCGAGTGCTACGAGCTTGAGCGAGGATTTGACCTTGCGAAAGCGTTCCCACTGATCGCTTAACGCCTCACTGCCGAACTGAAAGCGGACTCCTTTTGTCGATGCAACGAGACCAGACGAATGAGTCGCGTCGATCTCAACACGTCCGTCGAACGCCATCGCAATCAGCTTCGCCAGATTCACGCCAGATTGAATCGCTTGCCGTACCCTTCCATCTCCTTGTCCCGACGCCTTTGTGTCGAACCCGATGAGCAAGGGGAATGACGGATCGTCCTGAACGCCCAACTGATTCAGCACGAAGCCCTCCGCATCGCAGAGGAAATGGCTGGAGCCGGTGCGAAGAACCGCTGCCGGTAGGCGTTCGAGCACAGTAATGGCCAGCGTGTGAGGTGGCAGCCGTTCGACCGTTGCATCCTTGATCCAAGGGTGAACACGAAGTCGTTCAATAAGAGAGGGCACGCCGATCTGATGAAGCGCAACGCCCTTACTCAATGCAAGCCGATCCAGTACATCCTGTTTTGCGATATGTCGTATTCCTGTCACCTGCACTTCCCGAATCTCCAAGCCTCGCTGGAGGATTGGGGCGATCTTCCCCGCTGCCACCATGATGCCCCATACGACCACGACACCTCCGGCCAACCATCCGCTGGCAAGCAGAACACAGCGCCAGCGTGCCCATCTTCTGGCTCGATGCGCTTGCTGCCGCTGATGAAGGGCCAGGGTCGCCCGCGGTCCCTTCCACCGATTCTGCCGGGGCCCCGGTGCACGTCGTGGTCTTTTGCGCAACCACAACATCATTGCATCACCCTCTCGACAGGACCGCTGCGCGGTCCTTTGCGCGTACCAATGCCGATTGCAGAATCCGTTCTGTCAACTCGTCATAGTCAATGCCGGCTTGAGCCGCCGCCATAGGCAACAAACTGGTTTCCGTCATGCCCGGCACCGTGTTGATTTCCAGAACATAGGGGCGCCCGCGCGGCGTGATCCGAAAATCGACCCTGATGGCCCCGTCGCACCCCATGACTTGATACGTCTTCAAGGCCAACGCACGAATCTCTTTGGTGATCGCTGCCGATAAGGGAGCGGGGCAGAGATATTGAGTTTTTCCCTTTTGATATTTGGCGGAAAAGTCGTAGAAGCCCTCCGGAGCCACGATTTCAACGGCGGGCAAGACCGTCGGCACTCCTTCTCCGCTTCCGATCAATGATACGGTGACCTCATGACCGGGAATGTAGGCTTCGACCATCGCCTCAGGATCGTATCGATGTGCCAGTTCCAGCGCCTCGGACCATTGCGACGGCTTCCGGACGATCGTCACGCCGATCGTCGACCCCTGCGACGCCGGTTTCACGACGACCGGCCAACGCAATTTTGCCGAGCGCAGGGCGGTCCCGCTCGAGACCTTTTCACCTCGTTTAATGACAGTCCCGGCTGGAACAGGAATCTTGTAGGCTGCCAAGATCATCTTGGTTGTCACCTTATCCATTCCGAGCGCGTTCGCCTGAAGACTAGAGCCCGTGTACGGAATACCCACCGTTTCTAGAAATCCTTGGACGACGCCGTCTTCTCCGCCGGGCCCGTGGAGGGACACAAACGCGATTTCGATTTTCTGCTCCTGCAGATCACGATAGAGCGTCGGACCGACATCGATCGCGACCGCGTCATAGCCTCGCCGAGACAACGACCGATGCACCGCGGTCCCCGTACGGAGCGAGACCTCCCGTTCGGGAGACTGTCCGCCCATGAGGACTCCGATCCGCGCGCGCGTGAGTAAGGGACGATCCGATGTCATGCGACCTACGCCTCTCCGACGATCTTGAGTTCTAGCTCCAACGACACTCCAGCTTGTCGCTTCACGGCGCGTTTGACTTTTCCAATGAGGTCGAGCACATCCCGAGCGCGCGCCTCTCCTCGATTGACCATGAAGTTCGCATGCTTGGTCGACACTTCGACGTCTCCAATACGCGCGCCTTTCAGACCGACGGACTCGATGAGCCGGCCGGCGGAATCCTTTGGAGGATTCTTGAACACACAGCCGGCGCTCGGCATCGCGAGCGGCTGCGTATCCCGTCTATAGTGGAGGTAATCCTTCACGACCCGCTCGATCTCTGCCCGCACACCTTGTTTCAATTGCAACCAGACCCCCACGACGATACCGCGTGGCAGCGTCGCTCGCCGGTAACTAAACGGAATCTTCGAGACGGGCAGATCGATGATCGTGCCTTTCGAATTCACCAGCCGCACCCCTTTGACTGAATCTTTCATTTCTCCCAATCTAGTTCCGGCATTCATCACCACACAGCCGGCCACAGTTCCCGGGATTCCGGCAGCCCATTCCAACCCTGCGAGAGACCGCCGAATCGCATGCCCGATCAGAGTCGGCATCCCGACGCCTCCTTCGGCATACAACACCGACTCCGGTTCCTCCTTGATCGCACGCAGCTCGGCCAAACTGACGACGATCCCGCGAATCCCTCCGTCCCGCACGAGGAGATTCGTCCCCCCGAGCACAAACCATGGAATGTTTCTCGCACTCGCCTGGCGAACCAGCCGGCAGACATCGTCGACGTCCACCGGCTCGACCAAGACGTCCGCCGGTCCGCCGATCTTGAACGACGTATAGTCGCGTAGCGACGCATGAAACGACACAGAGCCTTTGAGACCTGAAACGGCCGCTTGCAGATCCTTTTTCTCGATTTTCGATCCAACGGATTTCGATGCATGACGACGATCCTCTGCGTTCATTGCATCATGACGAAGGAGCCAACCGTGACAGCAGTCCTGTGCCCGCCTTCCAAATGTCTCCCGCTCCCAATGTGATCACGAGGTCTCCCGGCTTCAATTGCGGCAACACGTGATCGGGCAGGGTTTCCTTCTGCGCCACGAACGCCACGCCAGGATGACCGGCGGCGCGGACCGATTCGGCCAGCTTGGCTCCCGAGACGCCGGGAATGGGCTGTTCTCCCGCGGCATAAATCTCGGTCATGAAGAGCAGATCCGCCTGATCGAAGGCATGGGCGAATTCTTCGGCACAATCTCGCGAACGCGAATACCGGTGCGGCTGAAAGAGCACCACCAGCCGACGGTCCTCCCATCCCTGTTTCGCCGCAGCCAAGGTGGCTTTGATTTCCGTCGGATGGTGACCGTAGTCATCCACCACCATGATCCCTCCCGCTTCTCCCCGAAGATGGAATCGTCGCTCCACACCGGTGAATGCGGCCAAGGCCTTGCGGATCAGATCCACCGGCACGTCCAATTCCACGCCGATCGCGATGGCGGCAAGAGCGTTCGAGACGTTGTGGATTCCTGGTACAGATAGGCGAAACGGACCGAGGTTGCGCCCCCGGAAGTGAGCGCGGAACTCCGCACCCCATTGCTTCAAACTAATATCGGTCGCCTTGAAATCCGGTCCTCCTCCTTCGCGCTCCTGAAGTCCGTAGGTTTGGTAGCGCTTCACGATGCAGGGGAAGAGCCCGCGGAGCCGTTCATCGTCCGAGCAGACTACGGCCAATCCATAAAAGGGGACCTTGTTAATGAACTCGAGAAAACTTTCGTTGATCCGCTCCATGCTTCCATAGTGGTCGAGATGCTCGCGATCGAGATTCGTCACCGCAACGATCGTGGGAGACAGTCGAAGAAACGAGCCGTCGCTTTCGTCGGCTTCCGCGACCAGCACATCACCGCGACCGAGCCGGGCATGACTGCCGAGCGCGTTGACTTTCCCGCCGATGACCATGGTCGGGTCTAACCCGCCTTGAGCGAGTACATTGGCGGCCATCGAGGTCGTCGTCGTTTTGCCATGTGCACCGGCAATGGCCACACCAAACTTGAGCCGCATGAGTTCCGCCAACATCTCGGCCCGGGGGATGACCGGAATTTGTTTGGCCTTGGCAACCGTGACCTCCGGGTTCTGCGCAGACACGGCTGACGAGATCACAACGACCTGGGCTTCACCCACGTTTGATTCCTGATGACCGATGAAGACGCGGCCACCGAGCTCTTCGATCCGTCTGGTTGTATCGGATGCTTGGAGATCGGAACCGGTGACCTTGTAACCAAGGGTCAGCAACACTTCGGCAATGCCGCTCATGCCGGCTCCGCCAATCCCGACCAGGTGAATGTGCTGTGTCTTGCGAAACATCGACACTCGTTTTACCCCTCCCAAGACCGACGACGAACGTGACTCGGTCTCGCGCTGCCCAATCCCATTAGACGCTCGTTGCTCCAACAGACTGGTGGCCATCATGGTGGTCTCCTACGAGTGCGTAGCATTCACGGACGATTGCATCGGCCGCGTCAATTCGCCTCATGCCCCGACTACGATCGCTCATTGTTCGCAGTCGATCCGGATCATCGAGAATTTGTGTGACAGCGCCAGCCAACCGAACGCCGGTCAATTCCGCTTGAGGTAGGACGACAGCGGCACCGGCCGCCTCCATGACTTTCGCGTTGTGCATCTGGTGGTCATAGATCGCCTGGGGCAGCGGGATTAGCACGGCGGGCTTCCCACAAGCGGTCAGCTCTGCGACGGTCATGGCGCCGGCTCTCGCTACCACTAAATCAACCGATCGCAAAACCGACGGCATGTCGTACAGGAACGGGGTCACCTGCGCAGAGATTCCCGCGCGACGATAGGCGTCGGTGACGCGACCGTAATCGGCGTCACCGGTTTGGTGAATGACTGACAGCTGTGGGTGGCGTTTCATCAAATCTGGCAACCCTTCGACAACGGCGCTGTTGATTGCCCGTGCCCCTTGACTACCTCCGAAAATCAGCACCCGGCGCTGACCGGTCGCTGGAGCGACGGTATCTTTTTGCGACGACTGCTCCACAAATTCCTTGCGAATCGGCGTACCCACGACGCGAACTTTCCGTCGATCGAACGGCGCCGCCGCAGATTCGAACGAAAGAAATACCAACTGGGCGAAGGACCCGACCGCCTTGTTGGCCATGCCGGGATAGGCATTGGGTTCGAGAATCACCCGCGCAATGCCGGTGAGCGCCGCAGCGAGGACCATCATAGGACTGGTATAGCCCCCGACCCCGATCACAAGATCGGCGCGCCGCGTTTTCAGTATTTTCAGACACTGCCACAGGCTGGCCGGCAACGAGAGCAGACCCCGCACCGCCTCGAGCATGCCCTTCCCCATCACCGGCTTCGCGCTGATGGGCAGCAGCTCGAATCCTTCGTGCGCGAGCACCTTCGACTCCAACCCGCGTGCCGTGCCGACGAACACAATTCTGGTGGCTGCGTTCCTCTGCTGAAACGCGCGGGCCAGCGCAACCGCCGGATAGAGATGGCCGCCGGTTCCTCCCGCTGCAATGACGATCATCATCGGTGATCCGACTCACCACGTCCGCCTCGTTGCCCGCCTCCATGTCGATCGCGGGAAATACTGAGCAAGACTCCGACTCCGAGAAGACTGACCACCAACGACGATCCCCCGTAACTGACGAAGGGAAGGGTCAATCCTTTTGTCGGTAACAGCCCGGTCACCACCGCGGCATTGACCAGCGCTTGCATGCCGATCAAGAGTGTAATTCCCATGCCCAGATACCGCCCGAACGGCGCGCGCGCGCGCGCCGCAATCTGAAATCCGCGCCACACAAAAACGGCAAACAAGAGAATGACCGTCGCGGTCCCGGCCAACCCCAGCTCTTCGCCGATAAGGGCCAGCACAAAATCCGTGTGGGCCTCTGGCAAGAAGAAGAGTTTTTGTTTGCCCTCTCCCAGCCCCACACCGAACGGACCTCCGCTGCCGAAGGCTAAGAACGACTGGGTGATCTGAAATCCGGTATCCGAGGCATCCTTCCAAGGAGCCAGGAACGTCATGAGTCGCTGACGCCGATACCCAGATCCCAGAACGAGGACCAACACCACCGGGATGGCACAGAGTGCCAATCCGAGCAGATGCGAGATCTTGGCTCCGGCCAAAAAACACAGGCCCACGGTAACGAATCCGATCACGACGACAGTGCCCAGATCCGGTTCGAGGAGGATCAGTCCACTCAGCACCCCGATTACCATCAGTGCCGGCAGCAGTCCGCTTTGAAAGAATTTGATTTTCCCCTCTTTCTTCGTGAGATAGGCCGCGAGATAGATCACTCCGACCAGCTTTGCCAGTTCGGCAGGCTGAATCGAAATCAGTCCCGCTCGCAGCCAACGGCGGGCACCCTTTGCTGCGACGCCAAGTGACGGAACCAACACCATGACCAACAGAACCACCATGCAACCGAGGATTGGAACCGACAGTTTTTTCCATAGCGTGTAATCGATCCGTGAGGTCAGGTGCAGGAGCAGAAATCCGAACGCGAGCCATGCCACCTGCCGCTTGAGAAAAAAACCCGAATCGTGAAACCGATTCCCTGCAACAATCGCGCTTGCGCTGAACACCATGACCAGGCCGATCAACGCCAACGTGACGGTTACCATCAGCAGGGTATGGTCCATTGCCACTCGCTGCTTGGTAGGACGCTGGCTGGCCGTCGGCCACGGAAGTGACAACGTTCCCGCTGATCGCTGTGCCATGGCTCAGAACAATCCCTCCCATACGATCCGAGATCATGCGGCCAAGGCGTTCACACAGGCCTTAAATTGCCGACCTCGGTCTTGATAGTCCGCGAACATGTCGAAGCTGGCGCAGGCCGGCGACAGCAAGACGACTTCCCCGGGCGAGGCTTCCCGCGCCGCGAGCTCAACGGCTTCCCGTAATGTCGCGGCGTCGCGCATCTCAACGAGTCCGTTCCATGCCGTCCGCATCAGCGAGGCAGCCTCACCGATCAGAATGACGCGCTTCGCGTACCGTTTAAGAACCTGGGCGAGCCGCGAAAAATCTCCCCCCTTATCCCGTCCACCAGCGATCAACCAGATCGGTTGATCAATGCTTTCCAGAGCTTTCAACGTTGCATCGACATTCGTTCCTTTGGAGTCATTGACAAATCTGACGCCACGACGCTCCCGGACGACTTCCAACGCATGCTCAAGACCCGGGAAAGTTGCAAGCACGTCACGTATGGCCTGCAAGGAGCAGCCGCACAACACCGCATAGGTGACGGCTGCCATGACGTTTTCGATATTATGGTTGCCGATGAGGCGGATCTCTCCGCGCCGACAAATTTCTTGTCGCGTACCGGTCACCGTCGTCACGATTTGATCGCCATCGAGAAACGTGCCTCCGTCCCAACCCGAGCCGATGGATTGAGTCCGCGTGAACCCCAGCCGCTTGGCTTTGATGCTGCTTCCAAACGCCGCTACTCGGGCATCATCCAGATTCACCAGCGCATAGTCGCTCGCCGTCTGGTTTTCGAAGATACGTCGCTTCGCCGCGGCGTATTCGTCCAGCGAAGCATAGCGATCCTGATGGTCGACGGTGATATTGAGGCAGGCCGCGATCCAGGGATGGAACCGCTCGATCGTTTCGAGCTGAAAACTGGAGACTTCGACGACAAAATATTCATACGGGCTCGGCCGACCGGCTTGCGATGCCTGCAGTGCCGCTGCGGCCGCCTCACTCAGGGCCGTTCCCAAATTTCCGCCAACGAACGCCGATTTTCCGCTCTTAGCCAGGAAGTGACCGATCAGCGTCACCGTCGTGCTTTTGCCGTTCGTGCCGGTCACCGCAACAATCGGGTTCCGCAGAAATTGCGACGCCAACTCCAATTCGCTGATGACCTTCACGCCTCGTCGGCGCACGCGTTCGAGCGCGTCCATTCGATACGGCACCCCCGGGCTGATCACCACCAAATCCGCGTCATCGAGCGACGCTTCATACCCCGAACCGACTCTGATACCGACTCGGCCCGTGTCGATGCTCCCGAGAATGTTCGCAAGTTCGCCCCGTTCTTTCCGATCGGCCACCGTCACCCGAGCTCCGACGGTCTGGAGCAAGCGACAGGCCGCGACGCCGCTTCTCGCAAGGCCGACGACCGTGACATGAGCACCGGCAAGTTCCACCGTCTCAACTCCCATCATCCCATCACCGCAACTTCAACGTGCTGAGACTCAGCAACGCCAACAAGATGGCGATGATCCAGAGCCGCACCACCACTTTCGGCTCTTCCCATCCCTTCATCTCGAAATGGTGATGGATCGGCGCCATGAGAAAGATCCGCTTGCCTCTCGATTTGAACGACAACACTTGAAAGATCACCGATACCGCTTCGATGACGAACACACCCCCGACCATCAATAACAGCAATTCGTGCTTGCTGATAACCGCCGCGGTGCCGATTGCGGCGCCAAGAGGCAGAGATCCGACGTCGCCCATGAACACCGAGGCAGGATAGGCGTTGAACCAGAGAAATCCGAGACTGGCTCCGAGAATCGACGCTGTGAAGACCGCGATTTCGCCGGCGCCTTCAATATGTGGAATCAGGAGATAATCTGACATGAGACGATTGCCCACTACATAGGCGACGATCGTATAAGCCAGCGCCGCAATCATGACTGGCCCAACAGCCAATCCATCGAGCCCATCAGTCAGATTGACCGCGTTCGAGCTGCTGACGATGACGAGGATGGCGAAGACGATGTAGAACCGACCCAGGTCGGGCATGATGTTCTTAAAGAACGGCACGCTGAGTTTGGTCGTATAGCTCGGAAGAAAATAGAGCACCAACGCAATGACCGCGGCGACAGCGACTTGGGCGGAAAACTTCTGCGCGGCTGTCAACCCTTTCGACCGGGCCTTGACGAATTTGAGGTAATCGTCCGCAAACCCAATCGCCCCGAACCCCAAGGTCGCCAGAATGACCAACCATACATAGCTGTTCGTAAGGTCCGCCCATAAGAGCGTCGAGAGGACCACGGCAAAAATGATGAGAATCCCGCCCATGGTGGGCGTCCCGCTCTTGGCCAGATGCCGCTGGGGACCGTCATCACGCACCTGCTGCCCCAGCTTGATGTCTTGGAGCTTGCGGATCAGCCAAGGGGCGAGCACAAACGCGATCAAGAACGCCGTTACCGCCGCATAGATGATGCGGAAGCTCTGGTATCGAAAGACATTCAAGAACGAAAATTCAGTATGGAGCGGATACAACCAGTTAAAGAGCATTCAGTCTGTGCTTTCCCTACACGGGGTCCGTTCCAGCGATCTCAGCCCCTGCAGTGGAATCTTTGTTTGTTACGATGCCTGCTTCGCAATCGCCCTCATCCCCATGACGGTCTGAACCACCTGTTCCATCTTCATGCCACGCGAGGCCTTCACCAGCACAACATCGCCTTGTTGTACGATCGTCTTCAGAAGATCCGCCGCTGCGACAGCATCAACCGTTTCAGCAATCCTGGTCGAAGCCATCCCTCCTTGACGGGCGCCTTCGGCGATTTCGCGACCGAGCGATCCGGCCACGATGAGTCGTGAGATATTGTGCGTCGCAAGAAAGCGTCCCACATCCCGATGCAGCCGTTGTGTCTCCATCCCGAGCTCCAACATATCTCCCAAGACTGCGATGCGTTCGCGGGCCGGGCTCCACTGGGCCAGCAACTGAATGGCGGCCTGCATCGAGGCAGGGTTGGCGTTGTAGCAATCGTTGATAATGTGGACGCCCTGATGTGCCACCACCTGCGACCGCATTTCCGCAGGACGAAAACGCGCCAATCCCTGTGCGATCACCGCGCCGGGCAGGTTCAACACCACACCGACAGCCGCGGCAGCCAGAGCATTGGTGACGTTGTGTGTTCCGTGCACCTTCATCCGCACGATGATATGGCGCACTTTCCCGGGCAACAGGAGCCGGAACATGGTGCCGTGGCGCACATCCGTCTTCACGTGGACGGCACGAACGTCCGCCTTGCCGGCAAACCCAAAGGACACAACACGACAGCGGGCACGCGCAGCCAGATAGTCGAAATAGACGTCGTCCGCATTTAGAATGGCGGCGCCGTCTGCCGGAAGAAAATCCAGGAGCTCGGCCTTGGCCTGAGCGGATCCTTCCATGCTGCCGAAGAATTCGAGATGATCGGGGCCGATGTTGGTAATGAGGCCGATTGTCGGCCGTACGATCTCGCAGAGCCTGGTCGTCTGGCCCTTTTGGTCGACTCCCATCTCGATCACCGCTGCCTCGTGGCGGGAGGTGATCCGAAGAATCGTGGCAGGGACTCCGATCCGATTATTGAAGTTGCGCTCGGTCTTCAGGACGTTCCATCGCTGCGCCAACACGCTCGCGACCATGTCCTTGGTGGTCGTTTTGCCATTACTGCCGGTAACCGCAACGACCGGGATGTCGAACCGGCTTCGATAGTGAGTGGCCAATTGTTGATAGGCAAACAACGTGTCTCGCACGCCCAAAAGAAACGGGGTGGCACATCCCTGAGTGGCCTTGCCCCCGGCGACTCCTTCCGGCAGCCGATATTGGTCGTGCACGATCGCGCCGGCTGCTCCACCGGCCAATACGGCAGGAACGAACTGATGGCCATCGAATCGTTCGCCCTTGAGTGCGACGAAGAGATCCCCGGGACGAATTGCACGTGAATCCGTACTGATGTGATCGATCCGGCATTTGTCCTGAGTCACATCCAGGCCTGTCAGGACTTTCACGCTGATCACTTCGCGCAACTCTTCGAGCGTGAACAACGCCATGCCGCTACGTCCTTGTTCTACCGCAACCGCTAAAGAGGCGTTCACGCGCAGGGCCTCAGACGTTGAATGGCCTCTCGCGCGACCTCCCGATCGTCGAAATGAAACTTCTTCGTGCCGATAATCTGGTAATCTTCGTGCCCTTTGCCAGCAATGAGCACCATGTCGCCGGATCGGGCTTCGCTGATGGCCGAACCGATGGCCTCACGCCGGTCCGGGATCATGCGATAGGCTACCTGCGGCCGGCGCTGCAGCGCCTCACGGACACCGACTTCCACCTCGCGGAGAATGGCCATCGGGTCCTCCGTACGAGGGTTGTCAGATGTCAGCACGACGACATCGCTCTGTTCTACGGCAGCTCGGCCCATCTTGGGGCGTTTGCCGCGATCGCGATCCCCGCCGCAGCCGAAGACGGTGATGATGCGATGGGTCTTCACGGCCTGCGCGGCCGTCAGCAATCTGACCAACGCATCTGGAGTGTGCGCATAGTCCACAACGACGGTGAAGTCCTGGCCGGCAGTCACACGTTCAAATCGGCCGGGTACGTTTGTCACCCCGGCTGCAGCCTCCTGCACTTGTCCCGGTGTCGCGCCGGCATGCAGCGCCACACCAATGGCACCAAGCAAGTTGTAGACGTTGTGCTCGCCGACCAAACGACTCTCGACGAGGAACGATCCCGCCGGGGTTGCAGCCGTGAACGTTGTGCCGTTCGGCGACAGGCACACTCTTTCGGCTATCAAGTCCGCTTGACTGGAGAGAGCATAGCCCCACACCGGAACGGGACAGGCGGCGCGGACCCGTGCACCGTAAGGAGCATCGAGATTGATGATCGCCCGCTTTCCGGTCTTGCGTCCGCCGGCGAGCTCGATGAAGAGCTGTAGCTTTGCCTGGAAGTAGTCCTCCATATCAGAATGGAAATCGAGATGATCTTGCGTCAGGTTCGTGAACACCGCGACGTCGTATTCACAACCGACCGTCCGATCGAGCGCCAAGGCATGGGAGGACACTTCCATGACCGCCGCGTTGAGTCCACTCTCCACCATCTTCGCCAGCAATTGCTGGAGTTCCAGCGCACCCGGCGTCGTGTGGGAAGCCGGAATCGTTTCGCTCCCGATTTGATAGGCCACGGTTCCGATCAACCCCACACGTCGGCCGATCCCTTCCAACAGAGCTTTGCAGAGATAGGTGGTTGTCGTCTTGCCATTCGTGCCCGTGATACCCACCATTGTGAGCCCAGCGGACGGATCACCGTGGAATCGGCTACCCAGCCATCCAAGCGCTTTCCGGGAGTCTGAGACTCGTATATACGGAAGCGGGCCGGTATCAACGGATCGCTGAGCCACCACGGCAGCGGCGCCGGCTTGTCTTGCGTTTTCTACAAAGTCATGCCCGTCCACCCGTTCACCTTTGACCGCCACAAAGAGACTTCCCTTCGACACCATCCGTGAATCGTCCGTCATGCTCGTCACGGTCAGATCGAGATTCCCTCGCTGCTCCAGCACCTCAACTTGCCCACGCACCAAAGCCAGCAGCTGAGCGACCGTCATCGTGTCTCTACCGCCCCTGCTCCGCCATGGCGACCTTGACCTGGTCGTTCGGGGACACGCCCAGATAATTCAGCACTTGCTCGCCGACCCGTCGAAAGACCGGTGCAGCGATTGTGCCGCCCCAAGCTTCTCCCTGCGGTTCGTCGATCACGATGATCATCGCCAATCGTGGCGCGTCCGCCGGGACATAGCCGACAAACGACCCGACAAATTGCGTGGCTGAATAGGTTCCCGACCTCGAATCGATCTTTTGGGCCGTGCCGGTTTTCCCCGCGACTCGATATCCAGGAATGGCCGCCTTCGCGCCAGTCCCGTTCGTCACGACTCCTTCCAGAATGGTGGTCATCGTCCGCGCCGTTTCAGGAGAGACAACCCGCCGTTTCACTTGGGGCAGAAATTCTTTCAGTAAATGGCCTTTTTGATCGCGCACCTCGGAAACCAGATACGGCTTCATCATGACGCCGCCGTTGGCGAGAGTAGCCGCCGCGGTTAGCATTTGAATGGGCGTGACGCCGATCTCCTGCCCCATTGAAATCGAGGCGAGTGAGCGCCGCCCCCATTCTTTGGGAGCCTTCAATAGTCCGCTGACCTCGCCTGGCAGATCGATGTCCGTCTTCTGACCGAATCCGAACCCCTGGAGGTAACGGTAGAGGCGGTGTTCTCCCAGGATCATGCCGGTTTTTGCCGCACCGATGTTGCTCGACTTCTGAATCATCTGCGCAAACGTCATCCAACCCAGTTTTTCATGGTCGTGAATCGTGGTATTCGCAACCAACATCCGACCGTTTTCACCGAAAACCATCGTCCCTGGAGTCATGAGGTGCTCTTCCAGCGCGGCTGCCGCGACAACTACTTTCATCGTCGATCCCGGCTCATACGTATCCGTCAGAGCTCGATTGCGCCAACGGTCGGGCGTCAACGCAGCAACCGCGTTCGGGTCGAACCGCGGACTGACGGCCATCGCCAGAATCGCTCCCGACTGGGGATCAAGTACAATAATGGTGCCAGCCTTGGCATGAGCATGGTTGACCGCCTCTTCCAATTCCTTCTCCGCTATATATTGAACCACTTCGTCGATGGTCAGTGTGAGGGCATGGCCAGGAGCGGGGGGTTGCTCCGCCAAACCCTTCGGGAAGACGGTTCGACCCAAGGCGTCACGTTGAAGGATTGTGATCCGCTTCTCGCCGTGGAGGTGCGGCTCATAGCGCCGCTCTAGTCCTTCGAGTCCCTCGCCGTCTATCCCAGCAAATCCAAGCACATGAGAGAGGAAGGGCCCCTTGGGGTAGAACCGCCGCCCTTCCATCACTACGCCGATCCCTTCCAGAGACATTTGCTCTAACTGGCGCCCCTGTTCCGGCAAGACCTTGCGCGCCACCCAGACGAAACTTCGATCCTGACGCAGTTTCTTCTCGATCTCGTCGCTTCGGATGTGGAGGACGGGGGCAAGATGGCGAGCAACGCGCAACGGATTCTCAAGAGCCGTGGGCACGCCAAAGATCGACGGCACTTCCATGTTCATAGCCAAAACTTTGCCATGCCGGTCCGTGATGGCACCTCTCGCACCCTCGAACGTCACACTCTTTTGGTGTTGTCGGTCGGCTTTCGCCGTCAGTTCCGCCGCCTGCAACACTTGCAACGTCACCAAACGAAACAGAATGAGGCCGAATCCACAAAGCAGCAGGATCAGCACTAGATAACGCCTCGGGCGAGAAGGGCCCATAATTACTCGCTTAACCTCTTCGGCGAATCGTTCTTTGCGACTCGGACCTCATTCGGTACAGGAGGAGGCACCGGTACTCCCTCTGGCCTGACACGCACCGTCACCACTTGTCCCTGTTGAGGCTGGACCATACCCAGACGTTCCATCGCCATCTTCGCGATTCGCTCAGGTGCCGTGAGTGAGGAAAACCGCACTTGGAGTTGATCACGTTCCCGCTCCAACAAAAGCTTCTGAGCCTTCGATCGTTCTATTTGATAACCGACGCGAACGGTATCAACTCGTTCCCAGACAAACACAAAGACCAGAATCAAGCCGGCAAGGATCGTCAACATTTTCATGAATGGCCCCCCCTCTCTCGGCGTTGAACGACACGCAACTTGGCACTGCGTGACCGAGGATGCTCACGAATCTCATCCTCCCGTGGGAGCTGCGGCTTCTTCGTGAGGATTGTGATCGGCGCATTGATGCCCAGGGACAGGGAACGGAACGTTTGCTTCACAATTCGGTCCTCGAGTGAATGGAACGAAATGACACACAGGCGACCGCCTGGAGCCAAGATCTCCACTGCGTCGCGCAGTGACGATTCGAGACATTCCAGCTCTTGATTAACGGCAATCCGAAGTGCTTGAAACGTTCGCGTAGCGCAATGGATACGACCATGGCGATAGTGCGCCGGGACGGCTCCTTCGATCACCGATGCCAATTCCTTCGTCGTTGTAAGCGGTCGAACTGTTCGAGCACGGACAATCGCACGTGCGATCCGACGAGCGAATCGTTCTTCGCCGAATTGAAAAATGATGTCCGCCAATTCAGACTCAGGCCGCTGGTTGACCAGATCGGCAGCCGTCAGTCCATGTGACTGATCCATGCGCATATCGAGCGGACCGTCCCATTGAAAACTGAATCCGCGCGCGGGTTCGTCGATCTGAGGCGACGACACACCAAGATCAAACAGAATCCCATCGACCTGTGAGAAGCCGCATTCCGCAACGTGGTGTTTCAGATCCATGAAGTGGCCGTGGCGGAGAATGGCGCGTTCGCCGAATTTTCTCAGCCGTTTCTTACTCGCCGCGATGGCACTGGAATCACGATCAAGGCCGATGAGGACTGAGTCCGAATGACTTGCCCCAAGAATTGTTTCAGCGTGCCCACTGTATCCCACCGTGCAATCCAGATAGATTCGAGTGTTCTCTTTAAGAAGCCAGGAGAGGATCTCCTGCTGCATAACAGGAAAATGATGCAGAGCCCCATCAGCACTATGAAATTCACTCTCGCCCACTTTCTCCCACTCACCGGGCGCAGTATACACTCACTTTAAGACTTGTCAATAGCAAATTCATGGGCTTATGAGATTTTCCC
>Ga0187780_10000023_pt1 | contig 126910 bp, 115 predicted proteins | sample 1015_Q2_SP10_20__FD_132429 | JGI IMG/M metagenome (GOLD analysis project Ga0187780, IMG submission 132429) | Tropical peat soil microbial communities from peatlands in Department of Meta, Colombia - 1015_Q2_SP10_20_MG | ecosystem: Environmental > Terrestrial > Soil > Wetlands > Peat | place...
AGAGGAAGTGACCTTCGTGAACCACGCGATCGTCAATCCTCCCGTCGATCGGAACAAGGAATTGTCCGAAGTCCGCGATGTTTACATGCACGTAGAGAAGGAGACCGACGGCGGGCTGATCGTGAGCGGCGCAAAAGTGGTTGCGACAACCTCTGCACTCACGCACTACAACTTCATCGCGAATAATGGCGCGCTTCCGATCAAGACGAAGGATTTCGCTTTTGTCTGCATCGTCCCCACCAACGCAGAAGGCGTGAAACTCTTTTGTCGGCCGTCGTACGAGATGGCGGCAGAGGCTGTGGGCAGTCCGTTTGATTATCCGCTTTCCAGCCGTCTCGATGAAAACGATTCGATCATCGTGTTCGACAAGGTCTTCGTGCCATGGGAAAACGTTTTCGCCTATGCCGACATCGACAAGGTGAATAATTTCTTCCCGCGATCCGGTTTCCTGCCGCGGTTCATGTTCCACGGTTGCGTTCGATTGGCCGTCAAATTGGATTTCATTGCCGGGCTTCTGCTCAAAGCGGTCGATGCAACCGGCGCGAAGGATTTTCGCGGCGTGCAGGCCCAAGTCGGGGAAGTCCTCGCCTGGCGCAATTTGTTTTGGGCCCTTACCGATGCCATGGCAAGAGCAACCGCGCCGTGGACTCCCGGATACGTGCTGCCGAACCTAGAATACGGCTTGGCCTATCGAGTCATGGCCAGCACGGCATATCCGAAGCTCAAAGAAATCATCGAAAACGTGCTGGCGAGCGCGCTGATCTATCTGCCATCCCATGCCAATGACTTCAAGGCGCCCGAGATCCGCAAGTACCTCGATCAATTCGTGCGAGGGTCGAACGGCTACTCCGCGCTCGATCGCGTCAAATTGATGAAGCTGATGTGGGATGCCGTTGGAACGGAATTCGGAGGGCGGCACGAGCTTTACGAGCGCAACTATTTCGGCAACCACGAGAGCATTCGCTTCGAGACTCTGATGGTAGCGGATATGATGGGCCAATCAGCGAAATACAAAGGCTTCGCCGAGAAGTGCATGGCGGAATACGATCTGGACGGGTGGACCGTCCCGGACCTGATCAATCCGGATGACATCAATCTCGTGATGAAGAGCGCAGCCCGCAAGTCGTAGGCAGCACAGCCCTCGACGATGGGGAGAAACTCCAATCCAAACTCCTCGCTCTGTCGATCCCATTAAATTCCGCAGCGCTTTGGGGCGGTTTGCGAGCGGCGTCACAGTGGTCACGGCACAGTACGAGGAGCGCACGCACGGCATGACGGCAAACGCGTTCGTCTCGGTTTCTCTCGAACCGCCGTTGGTGCTCGTGTCTCTCGACAATCGTTCCTACATGCACAAGATACTTTTATCGGTCGGCCGCTACGGCATCAGCGTCCTGGCGGAAGATCAAGAGCCGCTCAGCAATCACTTTGCGGGGCGAACCGTGGATGGGATTCACATCCGGTTTCTCAGTCGGAATGGAATACATTTACTCGAGGGCGCTGTGGCGCACTTTGTGGTTCGCGTGATCGACGTTCATCCTGCCGGCGATCACACGTTGTACATTGGCGAGGTGGAATTCTTCGAAACGTATGACCAGAAGCCGCTGCTGTTTTACGCGAGCCAGTATCAACAGTTGGCTGCCAAGAAAATTCAACCCACGGCATGGCCCCAAGATGAATTTTCGCTATTTTCTATCGGATCCATCGATCCATCCGTCGGCCCCGACGCAGGCGGCTCCGCACAAAGAAATCGCAATCGGACCTGAATTCACGTGCTGAGTCTTGCTAAGCAGCCACGCCAATTCCCGATTAGTTGATGGAATATCGCTCGAATCGATCGAGCCGCGAGATCTAAGCATTCAGGCAAGGGACAGCGCGGCCAAACGAAAGAGGCTTTTCATGAGAACAGCATCTCCGCTCGGAACGCCTTTGCTGTGGGTCGTTCTGAGCTTATGTCCGGCTGGCCTTTCGGCGCAGAATCTCAAAGACATTCAACTCCCGCAACCTCAAACGGACGGAGGCCGCCCTCTGATGCAAGTCTTGAAGGATCGGAAGTCGACGCGTGACTTTCGTCCCGATAAACTCCCGCCGCAGACCCTCGCCAATCTGCTTTGGGCGGGTTTTGGAGTCAACCGCCATGATGGCCGACGAACGGCGCCCTCCGCTTCGAATCACCAGGAGATCGACATTTATGTGGCGACCGCAGACGGGCTTTACGTCTACGACGCCGAGGGAAATCGGTTGCATGCTGTGCTTCATGACGATGTACGCGAAAAGACGGGAATACAGCCCTTCGTCGGGAACGCACCGGTGAATCTGGTTTACGTCGCCGATCTTGCAAAAGCCGGGACCGACTCTGCGGAACGCGACATGGACGTGGCGGCCGATACAGGCTTCATCGCGGAGAACGTTTATCTGTTCTGCGCGTCTGAGGGATTGGCTACCGTTGTTCGCGGCAGCATCGACCGACGGGCGCTGTCAAGCGCGATGCGGCTGCGCTCGGACCAGCGAATCATCCTGGCTCAAACAGTAGGCTATCCTCCGAGATGAGACAGTACATTTTGGGAATTGAGCTCGCTTGATCCGAGACGTGGCACCGACCGAGCTTCTAGCGGCTGTAGCGGCCGAGCTGAGCGGCCGCTGCGGCGCACTGCTTGAGGCCTTCTTGAATCGAGACGTCGAGGTCGGAATGAGCAACCGGGGACGCGTCGGCGGCTTGGAAGAGTTTCTCCGCGCGCTGCGGATCGTGAAGATTTGCGATCGAGATCCGTCCTGCCGAAACAAGCGCGGACACACCGGCTCGCTCGGTTGAATTTGCATGCGCGAGCTTTTCGTACTCGTCAGCCGCGAGTTCCCAGCGCTGTTCCCGCTCCAAATATTTGCACAGCTCAAGCCACACCCCGCGCGGTAACCTGACACCGCCCAGGTTCTTGTACCACTCGTAGTCGCTGGCGGCAGCTTCATATTCTCCACTCGCCACATGGAGTCGGCAAAGTGTGGCAAGAGTTTCCTTCTGCCCCTCGAAATCCTGTTTCCGCTGCTGAGCCTTCAGCAAGAGATCCCAGCCATCCAATTCATCCGGCTTTTCCTTGACGAATTGACGCAGTACTGCGACAGCGCCTTCGGGATTATTCCCCGCAAGACAATCGGTCGCGCGCACGATGAGAGGATCAGCGGTCCAGGCGACTTTGGCCTCGATCGCTTTGTCAGTCGATTGCTCGATCCCTGTCGTGCGGAGAAGGAACGCTCCGAGAGCGCCAAAAGCAAATCCGCCAATGTGTGCCCAGTAGGCAATCCCTGCTTCGGCGCCGAAGGATCGGAATAGAACACCCCAGAACACTTGAATGAACAGCCAGAGGGGCAAAATGACGTAAGCCGGAACATAGAATTTGATGATGCGCACCCACAGAACCCAACCAAGGCGGATGCGCGTCTTCGGAAATCTCGCCAGGAACGCCCCCATCAAGCCTGCGATTGCGCCCGAGGCGCCGAGCGCAGGGACGAGGCTGTGCGGAAACACGGCGCCGTGTACGGCCCACGCGACCGCGCCTGCAACAAGGTAGAAAACCGGGTAGATGATTCGTCCCCACCGGTCTTCCAAAACTGTGCCAGCCAGCCAAAGGAACCACATATTGAAGATCAAATGTAGCCAGCCGCCGTGCAAGAATGTGGCGGTAACGTAGCTTCGCGCGAACGGATGCACGGAGTGAAAGGCGTAGTTCCACGCGATCGAGCCAGCCTGCGCCTGTGCGAGCTGCGAACAGAGGTCGCTCATCTCCGCAGCGGCATCGCTCGAAGACAATTCCTCTGATTGCAGCTGAGCGTCCCAGGCGTCAAGGAATTCGGTTCGATTCGGAGATTCCAATTGCTTGAACGCACTCGGGTGCTGGAGTTTGTGCGCCTCGACGATCTCGCTTGCCTCAGGCGTCATCGGAGCGTCGGGGTAGCGGGCGCTCAACAGCAGAATATGGAGCTCGACCTGACCGGTACGCGCCATCTGCTGTTCCATGCTGCCGTGAGTGGCGAGGAAGACGACGGTGTTGAGCGCGATGATGGCCATGGTTACCCAGGGCCAGCGCCGACCCCGCAGATTTTCGTGCGCAAGAGGAAGAATCATTGAGCCATCATCCAGCCGCCGTGCTTGCTCTGGGACACCACGCCTCGGAATCACTTAAACTGAAAAGGACGGGGCTAATGCTTCCCTCAATTATCATGAGGAAAACAGACCAAGCCAATAGAACTCCCGGGCTCTGGCGCATAGGTGGTAACCGTCCAGGGGACGATAGTCGGCGGATTCGCATGCAGACATGTCTCTTGGTATGTGATCAGGGTCACGGCGTTTTCACCGCATGGGACTTTTAATTCGACTCAAGCACATGCGGGAGGGATATCAAATAGGCCGCTCCAAAAAATCCGCTATAAGGCGGCTTGTCTTGTGCGCCATTGTCAGTGTCGCGTTCTTCGGTTGCGGCACTAATCGGCGAGCAGACTTCAAGATTCCCGCCGAAGCAGTGAGTCAGAGGAACCCACTGCCCGTCACTTCGCAGTCGATTGCCGAAGGGAACCACCTGTACAGAGAGGCCGGCTGCGCGATCTGTCACGGCAAGAGCGGCGACGGAAAGGGCGTGCTGGCCAAGGATGTGAGCATGAACTTGCACAATTGGCGCGACCCCTCCGTTCAAGGAAGCTTTAGCGACGGCGAATTGTTCTACATCATAGACAAAGGGAAGGGTACAAGCCGGGGCAAGATGCCTGCTTACCACGATCAAGAGACGACCGAGCAAATCTGGCAAATGGTCATCTATATTCGATCGCTTGCCGGCACGAAGGTTTCAAATTGACCGAGCCGACATGATTTGATCCGAATGGGTCATGCGCGATCGCCGCCTCCCGATCGGTCGGCAGATCGGACGTCTTGCTTTCAGGTACGCAATGTATGCGACCGGTGCACCGATGAGAAACCGTCCGGCTCGCATCGTGTGAAAGTCGGTTCGTTCTGAGTGGTCGGCAAGCACTCAACCCGAAAACCGCCGTGGCCGCGAATCGGTACGACTCCGCGAAGCAAACATGATGCTACCAGGGGCCCTCTCCCGGGAAGTTATTGAGCGGCTGTTTAGATTGTGCCGTGGACGTTCTGATACACGGGTTGCTGAGTTCTATCAGGGACACATCGCGCTAAGCGCGAGCACCTCTCTCTGCGGTTTGCTGTTTCGATGGGCGAATTTCCAGCCACTCCCGGTCCGGATTCCAATCTGCCTTGGACCCCAAGCTGTCGCACAGCCCTTTCATCGTCTCGATTATCGTCATCCTTCGGGTGCCTTGCGCGCGGCGAGCCTGACAACTGCGAATCAACGTGGGAACCAGATGCACGCTGGTTAGAAAGCGATCCCTCGCTTCGAGAACGTAGATGAAAGCCTCATCGTTGCGTTCGACTCGATCGACGGCGTAGTCGTCGACGAAATTGCCAGCGCTGTAGAAGATCAAACGCCCTTGATGAAACTCGATTCCACGAAAGACGTGACAGGAATGGCCGAAAACAACGGACGCTCCGGCTTCGATAAGCGCGTGTGCGAAAGCGACGTGCCCCGCTTCTGGCGCGTAGCCCCAATTGCTTCCCCAGTGCGCAGATACGAGCAGAAGATCAAAGGCGTCTCGTTGGCTGCGGACAATCTCCAACAAATGCTGCGCACGCCGATCCTTCAAGTTCACAGGAACGTAAAACAAGCCCGGCTGGTCTGCCTTCGCTTCCCAATCCGGCTCGTTGTCAGTGAAGGCGAGAATGCCGATTTTCTTCCCGCGCACGCGTGAAATCGAGATCTTCGAGGCATCCTCGAGATTCGCTCCGGCGCCAGAATGAGCGATCCCCGCGCGGTCCAGAATTTCCAGCATCTCGAACATCGCGTCGTAGCCGTAATCAAGCGCGTGGTTGTTGGCCAGCGAGACTGCGTTCATCTGCGCCGCCTTGAGCACGGCAACATTCTTGGCGGCAGATCGAAAGTGAAATGCTTTCGTATACGGGGACCAGGGCGCGCCTCGATCGGAGATAACGCATTCGAGATTGCACATCCTCCAGTCGGCACCCTGTAATATCGGAAGCGTGTCTCCCCACGGATATTCCGGCGGCTGAGTCTCGAGCACCTCATTCACCAAGCGCCCGAGCATGCAATCCCCAAGCATCACGAGTCGAAGCGATTCAGCTTCACTAGTGCGACGGATTGCAGCGCCCGGCGAGTCGGCTGAGGCGCCGGCTGTGGAATGCTCTTCTGGGTTCGGAAACATCACATGCCGCCGCTGATCCGCACTGAGCCCGGTTCGCCGATTTTCCCGTCGATCTCAATCGAGACAGGAAGAAACATTCTCACCACCTCCGCGTTCGTGGTCAGGTGCAGAGTGATCTGGGAAGCCTTCACATCGGACTTCCCGGAGGCGAGGGCCAGAGGCAAAACCAGTTGGTCCGCGAGGTAATGGTCGATGCAACCGTCCGTCAACATGAAATCGCGAAATCCATTGACCGCTTCATCCGCCACGCGCTCGGCCGGTTTCCCGCGTGCCCCGAGCCCATAAAAACAGCACTGTGAATTTTCAAATTCCGCAAGCAGTAACAGGAATGTCCCTGGCGAAAGGGCGGGAATTGAAAGAATTTCGAACTCCGCCAGTTTGGAGAGTTCGCCGAGCTTCCGAAGAGCCTGCCGCTTTTGGCGCTCTGCGACATCGGTGCTCAGGTTTGCCACGGCTGAGATGCCTCGAATTCTCTTGAGGGAGCCGCGATCTGAAATTTGCAAAGCAGAAAGTTTGAGAACTGGATGGACCGTTGCGTGGATGCGTCCGCCGCCTCGCGGGTAAAATCCAGCAGATTCAAGCTTCAAGTCGATCGCGAAGCCGATCTTCTCCATATATCGGAGCCAGTGCAATTGCAAGTAGTGGAAGCACGGACTCCAGGGCACGTGGGTGCCACCGACGAGGGTAAGATTTGCATCAGCGTGGCCAAAGCTGAGGGGATAAACGATGGTCTGCAGCACGAGCGACGTCGCACCCGCTGTGCCGATATCGAAATGAAACTGACCCGCGCGAATGCCGGTAGGTTCGAAGACCAACTCTTGCGATCCGAACCGGTCGCCCCCTACCCTTGCCATTCCAACCGCACTCGCGGCTTCCACGGCCTTTAGGTGTTGCGGCATGAGCCCCGGCTTCGCTCGGCGCCGGCGAATATTTATCATGCGAAACGCTTTCCCGGTAATCACCGCCAGCGCGAGCGAGGTTCTCAAAACCTGTCCGCCACCCTCGCCGATCGATCCGTCGATACTGAGCACTGGCTAGCCATCCGCGCGGGAAAGAACGATCGACCATTGATTCCTTCGCCTGTCCGAATCAGGCCGTTCGGGTTTCGATTGGGACCCTCTTTCCCGGTGTAGCCTTCAGCAAGTCCAGCTCGAGAATCCCGTCCTTTAACGTCGCTTTGGCGCTCTCAGTATTCACTTCGGCCGGCAGCTCGATTGTCCGCAGAATCCTGTTCGACGACCATTCCGAGTAGACTCTCTTCATTATTTGTTTTTCTTCGGCAGTCTCGCGGCTGCCGGTAATTGTCACTCTTTGCGGCTCAATCCGAACATCGAGTTCGCGGACGCTGAATCCGGGCACCTCTGCTCGGATTCGGTAGCTCTCATCCGATTCCAATAGCTCCAAACGAACCGGATGAAGAAACTCTGCTTCTGCCTCCAGCCAGTCCGTGAGAGCGTGACCTAAAGCCCTGCCTTTGCGTTCGAAAATGTCAAAGGCGCGCCGGCCGATCGTTTCGAAAGTGCCCTTAATCTCGTCCGTTAATCCGCCAATGCGAACCTTGACGGGTTGTTCCGGCGCCGGCTGCATCTGCCTAGCCGATCCTTGTGCTTGCATTTTCTGCCTCCTGGCTCACTGCGGAGCATCGCCTCTTTTCTACACGAGCGGATTGGATGATGATGTGACGCGCGACACAGAGGCACGAGACTTCGTGGGCTAGCGTATGTTCGCGGAAAAGAAGTTTCAGGCGGAGCTGGACAGCGAGTTCGACGCAAAACCCTACGCTGGAGGAGCCGCGGGATTAGGACTTGGTGTCGGCTCCCCCAAGGCGGGCCTGCATGCCCAATACAACAATGACTCTGCAAACGATCGCAAAAACGCAGCGCGACTGGGCTGTCGCTCCGAACCTCCGCGATTACGACGAGGCGCGCCGGACGTTTTCGTGGGACAGGGCTCGCGCAGAGCTTGACGGCCTCCCCGGAAATCGGGGGCTGAATATCGCGCATGAAGCCGTCGATCGCCATGCAAAAGGAGCGTTGAGCCATCGTCTGGCTATCCGCTGGCTGGGCAAGGACGGTGACGTTCGCGATTACACGTTCCGTGATCTCCACGAACTGACGAACCGTTTCGCAAACGTCTTGCAAAAGGTCGGGGTCAGCAAAGGCGATCGCGTGTACGCGCTGTCTGGCCGGATTCCCGAACTTTACGTGGCTGCGCTCGGGACGCTCAAGCACCGCGCTGTCTTCTGCCCCTTGTTTTCGGCGTTTGGCCCTGAGCCGATTCGAGCGCGCCTTACGATCGGCAAGGCCAAGGTTCTCGTAACAACCGAATCTTTGTACCAGCGAAAAGTGAAGTCCATTCGCAATTCCTTGCCGTTTCTTGAACACATTCTTCTCGTCGGAGACGACCACCAGGCGACAAACCTACCCGGCACCGACGATCTGTTTCAGCTCATGCGCGAAGCCGGCGATTCCTACTCGATTGAGGAGACCTCGCCGGAAGATGTCGCGCTGCTGCACTTCACCAGCGGCACAACCGGAACTCCGAAAGGGGCCGCGCACGTGCACGGCGCGGTCATCGCCCATCACATCACCGGCAAGCTGGCGCTCGATTTCCACCCGGACGACATCTTCTGGTGCACGGCCGACCCTGGCTGGGTAACCGGCACTTCCTATGGCATCATTGCGCCGCTTACGAACGGAATCACGAGCATCATCGACGAAGCGGATTTTGACGCGGAACGCTGGTACGGAATTTTGCAGTCTCAAAAAGTCACGATCTGGTATTCCGCGCCGACGGCCATCCGAATGTTGATGAAAGTGGGTGCTGAAATCCCGCGCAAGTACGACCTGCGATCGCTCCGGTTTCTCGCGAGCGTTGGAGAACCGCTCAATCCCGAGGCAGTTGTCTGGAGCAAGGAGACATATGGATTGCCTTTTCACGACAACTGGTGGCAGACCGAGACCGGCGGCATCATGATCGCGAATTTTGCGTCGATGGATATCCGGCCGGGATCGATGGGACGCCCGTTGCCCGGCATTGAAGCAGCGATCGTGCAGCAAAAAGAAGATGGCTCGGTGGAAGAGATTCGAGACCCCGATGTGCAAGGCGAATTGGCTCTGCGTCCCGGTTGGCCGTCGATGTTTCGCGCCTACTGGGAGGAACCCGAGCGCTACAAGAAATGCTTCGCCGGCGGCTTCTATCTGACGGGCGACCTTGCCAAGCGCGATCGCGATGGCTATTTCTGGTTCATCGGCCGCAAGGACGATGTGATCAAGACCTCGGGGCATTTGATTGGGCCATTCGAAGTCGAAAGCGTGCTGATGGAACACAAGGCTGTCGCTGAATCGGGCGTCATCGGCAAACCCGATCCCGTGGCACTGGAGATCGTGAAGGCGTTCGTTGTTCTTCGCCGGGGCTACGAGCCCAGTGAAGACTTGCGACGCGAATTGCTCGCGTTCGCCCGCACTCGATTAGGGGCCGTCGTGGCTCCGAAAGAAATCGAGTTCGTCGCGTCGGTGCCGCGAACGCGCAGCGGCAAAATCATGCGCCGTCTGCTCAAGGCGCGGGAACTTGGCCTCCCCGAAGGGGACACTTCCACGCTCGAGGCCAATTAAATGACTGCATCCGACACTTCCGCGCGTCCTCTCGTCGACCGCGAGCATTCCCTGTTTCTGCTCCGGGAAATGCTGCGCATCCGTCGTTTCGAAGAAAAAGCCGCGGAGATGTACAGCCTCCAGAAGATTCACGGCTTTTTGCATCTCTATATCGGCGAAGAGGCGACCGGCGTCGGCGCCATGCAGGTTTTCACACAGCAGGACAACATCGTGGCCACCTACCGCGAGCACGGCCAGGCGCTGGCGCGCGGAATGCCCGCGCGAGTCTTGATGGCCGAGATGTTTGGAAAAGCCACAGGCTGCAGTCGCGGCCACGGCGGCTCGATGCACTTTTTCGATGTGAGTCGACGATTCTTCGGTGGGTACGCCATCGTCGGAGGCGGATTGCCGGTCGCGGTCGGTTTGGCTCTGGCTGACAAAATGCAAAACCGGCAGGCGATCACGGGCTGCTATTTCGGCGACGGCGCCGTGGCCGAAGGCGAATTCCACGAGTCCATGAACCTCGCGGCACTGTGGAAGCTTCCTGTCGTTTTCTTGTGCGAAAACAATCTCTATGCGATGGGTACCGCGCTGGAACGCTATCAGGCACAAACGGACATCAGCCGTAAGGCGGCCGCGTACGGCCTGCCCTCGAGCGCGGTCGATGGCATGGATATTCTGGCCGTTGAAGCCGCGGCGAAGCAGGCGGCCGATTACGTGCGAGGCGGGAACGGCCCGTACTTGCTCGAGTCTCGAACATATCGCTTCCGCGCCCACTCCATGGCCGACCCGGATTTATATCGCACGAAAGAAGAGATCGAAGGCTGGAAGAAGCGCGATCCCATTGTTCTATTTGAGCGCAAATTGAGGGAGCTGGGATTGCTGACCGATGCGGATCTCGCCCGCATCGAATCGGAAATCGCCACGGAAATCGAAGACGCAGTCCAGTTTGCCGAAGCAAGTCCGCGAGAACCGATCGAAGATCTTCTCAAAGATGTCGGGGGTCAGGTCGCGCGATGACCAAAATGACCTATCGCGAAGCCGTCCGGGCCGCCATGCGAAAAGCGCTGCGGGAAGACCCGCGAGTCTTCTTGATGGGCGAGGATGTGGGCCGCTACGGAGGGGCGTTCGCGGTAAGCCTGGGTCTTCTCGCGGAATTCGGCCCGGAGCGGATTCGCGATGCTCCGCTTTCCGAATCTGCTTTCTTTGGAGCGGGAATCGGCGCGGCGCTTGGCGGGATGCGCCCGATCGTCGAAATCATGACCATCAACTTCAGCATGCTGGCGATGGATCAGATTCTCAACAACGCCGCGACGCTGCGCCACATGTCGGGCGGGCAATTGAACGTGCCGATCGTCTGTCGCGTCGCGACAGGCGGAGGCCGTCAGATGGCGGCGCAACACTCTCACAGCCTCGAGGGCTGGTACGCTCATATACCCGGAATTAAAGTTCTCACGCCAGCGACCGTCCCCGATGCTTACGGCATGGTCCTCGCCGCGCTCCGCGAGCCCGACCCCGTCTTCATTTTCGAGCACGCAACCCTTTATCCACTCGAAGGCGAAGTCGATGAATCGACAGAGACTTTCGATATCACTCGGGCAGCCGTAATGCGGCCCGGTAAGGACGTCAGCCTCATCACTTATGGCGGAACGCTCGGCAAGACCATGCAAGCCGCCGTTCGGCTTGCGAGCGACGGAGTCGATGCAGAAGTGATTGATCTCCGCACGCTTCGCCCGCTCGATACGCGAACGATCGTGAACTCCGTGGCGAAAACACATCGGGCGGCAGTAATCGACGAAGCCTGGCGCACGGGCAGCTTCTCAGCCGAAATCAGCGCCCAGATCATGGAAAATGCGTTCGACGATCTGGACGCCCCCGTCGCACGCGTCTGCAGCGCAGAAGCCCCTATGCCGTACGCAAAACATCTTGAGGCCGCAGCGCTGCCTCAGGTCGAACAGATCGTCGCCGCCGCGCAGGAGCTGGTTTCCCGCCATGGCTGAGTTCGTAATGCCACAGCTCGGCGCCGACATGGGCGCCGGAAAGCTCATCCAGTGGCGCAAGAAAGTCGGCGACCGCGTCCAGCGCGGCGACATCATCGCAGACGTCGAAACGGACAAAGCCGACATTGAAGTCGAAGTCTTCTCCAGCGGGACAATCGAAAAGATTCTGATTCAGCCTGGCGAAAAGGTTCCGGTCGGTACCGTGATGGCCTTGATCCGCGAAGAACGCAAGCCGGCCGCGGCTGAGGTTCCTGCAGTCCCGAAGGAAGTGGTGGCTCCAGCTGCGCCGGCGGTTCCCCCGCCGACGCCTCTCCCACGCGCCGCGCCAGCGGCACCTGCCGTGGCCATCCCAGGCGCACCCCGCCTGCACGTCTCTCCCGTCGCCAGAAAACTAGCGGCCGATCTCGGAATCGATCCGGCCACCATTACGGGAACCGGCCCCGGAGGCAGAATTACGCTGGAAGATGTCCAGCAGGCAGCGCAGGCGCAAGCCGCCAAGCCCGCTCCAGCGCCTGAAATGGATCGTGCGGCGCGCATGCGGCAAGCAATCGGCGCAGCGATGGCGCGCTCGAAGCGCGAAATTCCGCACTACTATCTGAGTACGACGATCGACATGGGCCGGGCGCTGGCATGGCTCACGCAGGAAAATCTCAAGCGATCGGTCGAGGACCGGCTCGTCTACGGAGTGCTTATGGTCAAGGCCGTAGCGCTGGCCTTGCGCCAATTTCCGGACTTGAACGGATTTTGGGTCGCCGGAAAGCCAATCCCCAAACCGGATATTCACGTGGGCGTGGCGATCTCTCTGCGAGGCGGTGGACTTGTTGCGCCGGCGATTCACGATACGGATCGCCTGAGCCTCGGTGAATTGATGAAAAGCTTCCGCGATCTCATTCAGCGGGCTCGCGCGGGGTCCTTGCGCAGCTCAGAGCTGAGCGATCCGACGATTACCGTGACCAGCCTGGGAGAACAAGGCGTGGAAGCCGTGTTCGGCGTCATTTATCCGCCGCAGGTCGCGCTTGTCGGCTTCGGGAAAATCGTCGAGCGACCCTGGGCATCGGACGGACAGATCACCGCGCGGCCTATCCTCACCGCGACGCTCTCCGGCGACCATCGGGTGACGGACGGACACCGAGGAGGATTGTTTCTCGCTACTGTAGAGCGCTTGTTGCAAGAACCGAGCCAGCTATGACTCGAGATGACATCCGCAGCGGAATCTTTCGCGCGCTAATGCAAGTGGCGCCGGAGGTCGATCCCGCGCAAATCAAGCCAAATCTCCGCCTCCGCGATCAGTTGGATATCGATTCCATGGACTTGTTGAACTTCGTGATCGGCGTTCACAAGGAATTCAAGATCGATATCCCGGAAGCCGATTACCCCCAACTCGCGACCCTGGACGGGATCATCGACTACGTCGCGAAGGCGCAAGCACAGAAGTAGTCATACATGCGTTTGAGCTTTCAGGGCCGCGGGCGCATGCTTTTGCAAAAAAAAGCCCTGACTAGCTCCGGCAATTTAGGAATACCGACCTCTTCGACCTCATACGTCACGCGCAGATGCGGTTTCTTGATTTGAATGATATGGGTAAGGTCGATGGGTGTAGCGACCAGCACGAGATCGCACGGAACAGCGTTGATCGTGTCTTCGAGTTCGCGAAGTTGGGAGGAGCTATAGCCCATCGCGGGCAAGAGATTGGTCAGGTGCGCGAAGCTTGCAAACGTACTCTGGATCGAACCTACCGCGTACGGCCTTGGATCAACGATCTCCGCGGCGCCGAACTGTCGCGCGGCGATTATTCCCGCTCCGTACGGCATTTCGCCATGCGTTACCGTCGGCCCGTCTTCTACGACCAACACCCGCCGGCCTTTGATCGCTTCCGGCGAAGCAACCGTAACTCGAGAGGCAGTTTCAATGACCACAGCTTTCGAATTGACGGATTGGACGTTCGTTCGGATCACCTCCACAGCCTGAGGAGGAGCGCTGTCGACCTTGTTGATCACGACTACATCAGCACGCCTCAGATTCACCTCGCCCGGGAAATACGTGAGTTCGTGTCCGGCACGGTGAGGATCGGCAACCACAATTTCCAGATCGGACGCAAAAAATGGCGTGTCGTTATTGCCGCCATCCCACACGAGAATGTTGGCTTCCTGCTCTGCAGCGCGCAGAATCTTCTTGTAGTCTACGCCCGCGTATACCACTGTGTCCCGGCTTAGGTGAGGCTCATATTCCTCACGTTCCTCAATTGTGCAGCCCTGACGGTCGACATCTTGCATCGTGGCAAACCGCTGCACGGCCTGGGCCACCAGATCTCCATAGGGCATGGGGTGACGAACGACGACCGGATTGACGCCGTTACGCCGCAGTTCGGAGATCACCAGCCGAGCCACTGGGCCCTTGCCGCATCCCGTGCGGACTGCGCACACAGACACCACCGGTAGGCGCGACTTCAGCTGCGTATGCTCCGTGCCGAGTAGCCAAAAATCGGCGCCGGCGGCAACGGCGCGAGAAGCTAGATGCATCACTTGCTGATGCGAAACGTCACTGTAGGAGAACACGACCGCGTTCACGCCGGCCTTCGCTATGATGTCTTCGAGCTCAGATTCCTCACAAATCGGAATGCCATCGGGATAGAGATGCCCGGCCAATTCCGGCGGATACCGGCGGCCCGCAATGCCCGGAATCTGAGCCGCTGTGAATCCGACCACGCGGAACTCACCTTGATCGCGAAATACGACGTTGAAGTTGTGGAAATCCCTTCCCGCGGCACCGAGAATGAGGATGTTTTTCATAGCGAACCTCGTCTCTAGCTTTGGTATCACCCTACCTGAGAACCAGGGCGATCACCGTGACAAGGATCACGTCAGCCCGTGTTCGCTCGTAACAAGAGTCCGGTTCGAGACTCTGAACTGGGCGACATTGTGCAGCAGTTTGTCCGACCCGTGCTCGAAACAGGTGACCCACTCAGCCGTTTGCGTCGCACGAATCTTTGGTTCGCCTGACGCTCTCGATGAATGCTTGCATCCGGCGATAATGCGAACCTTTCCAGTAGATGCGATCGCATTCGGGACAAATGAAGAACTCGTCATAGTGCTTCTTCGTCTCTGGCTGCAGGCGGTCGCTGATCGCGTCCTTGGAAGTCGTGCGCAAGATCGCATTGCAGTGCATGCAGCGGCAGAACGGCTGGATTGACCCAGTCAGGTCAAATCGCTCCAGCACTTCAACAACCTGTCTTGCGGGATTTGTCGCTCGCAGATAATGGCCCCAGGTCACGACCGCTCTCATCAACAATCCGGCGTCCCGGGTGAGCAACACCCGGTCCTCTCGCGCCGAGATGATAGCCAGTTCCTCATCTTTGTAATCGTTGCGGTACAACGTATCGAACCCCAACATCCGAAGATAGGCGGCGAGCCTCCCGAGGTGTGTGTCGGCGACGAATCGTGAATTGCGACGCGGCTGCCGAAGAATCCAGCTCTGCTGGGAGATATCGAGCGATCGAAAGGTCGGATAGACCGCAATTCTCTCTCCGTCCCGCAGCCGGTGGTCAAAATCAGCTGCTTCGCCATTGGCCAATATCAGGTCCACCTCTGTATGAGGCACACCGAGGGATTCGATCATATCCTTCACAGAACCGGCGACGCCAAATTTCCACGTGATGGGCCCCATTTTGGCCGATGGGGCCAAGAAGTCGTTTAGCGGTCCATAAAAGCGAACTTCAACTTCTTTTCCCATGACCCTTTATACAGCCATTTCTCCGGTCGCCGATGGCGTTGGCGGCTCGGCGAACTGAAGTAATCGCGTCTGAACATCTATTGTCTGCGTGTGCGGACGAACAGATTGGCAGGCTGCATCGGACAAATGCGACGGAGTTTGGACGAGTCGCAAGCTAGACGGCTCGTGCCACTTCGCCAATCGAGATGCTTGGCGTGCGCGGCTCGACAGCCACTCCGTCGCGAAAGGCAACCAGCGCTCCGGAAGCTGCAGACACGCGGTCTCCGGGAACCAAAATGCCGACAAGATTGAGTGGATCGGCTGCCGATACGGTGACGACTTCGCCCTTTGGCTCTTCTGAGCGGCTTGCTCGCAGCGATTCGACCGCCACTGGCAACGCGAACTGTTCCCCGAGAAAACCGTTGACGAATCTTCCGCCTCGCACTTCTCCGCGATCTTCTAATCGCCGAAGGACAATGAGCACTTCACGCCATCGCGGCAGCAGGCTCTCCCGCGTCAAAACTTCGCGGAAGACGACGCCATAGCGATGGAGGAGCATGCGGCATACCGCTTCGATCGACTCTGTGCGCTCGGCATCGGATGCTCCTCCAGCAGGGAACAGTAAGGACCATCGCCCCGTGCTGTGACGCGGCCGCGCCGTGCGTCCACGCCCTTGTCCCGAGCGCCGCTTGGGATCGATCAGCGAGCGCAAATTGTCGAATCCATCGGCGGTCACCACACCCGCGGCCACCAATTCCCAAAGCGCGGTTTCCACTTCGGATTTGAGTTTGCGCGTGGCGCGAACGATGTCCGGGAAAAATGAAGCGCCATGCTGTTTCAAACACTCGAACACTTCCCTGGCATTTCGGCTGAGACCACGCGCGTCTTCGATCGGCGAGACGCCCGCAACTGGCAGCATCCATCCCGAGTCGTCTCTCACAAAAAAAGTGATCGGTGCAACGCTGGTCGGAACAACGCGATGTGAATGGCCGGCTGAATCGTGAAGCATCGCCGGATGTGGTGAAAATCGGCCCCATCCTATGGTGCCTGTGAGCGAGAGTTGGTCGAGAGAAGCCGGATCGTAAGCAGCGACACGACGCGACAGTATCTGCGATTCCCAGGCGTTGGCTGGCGCTTCATACCCTTGCAGTTGTCGAATCGCCTCCAGTGTGCCGCGCTCTCCCAGAAGCTGCGTGCCCGGAGCGACGTGCTGCCATCGCAAGAGCCAGCGCATGAATTGAGCTGTGGTAACCGGCTCGATCTCTTTCCGAAGTTTGCCGATCGTCAGGCGATGGATTCGGGCCAGCAGCCGGCGCTCGCACCACTCGATCTCGCCGGTTGTGTTTGTGAAGTGGCCGCGTAGAATCGCGCCATTCGCTTCCAGTCGGAGCAGAACTTTGTCGACCTCGGACAGAGCCACACCGAGCAAGCCAGCGAGTTCGCTCGAACGAACCGGTCCCACATGCTGCATCCATCCCGACACGAGCGCCAAGGTAGCGTCTTCGCGGGAAACATCCTCCCCCGCGGTTGCCCTGGGAGAAATTTCAAATCGCGCCGAAGGGTAGATTCGAGCAAACGACTTCGCTCGCTCCGCTGCAACCCAGTCGATTCGGTCATCAACGATCGCGCGGCCCACGCGGCGCTCGCGCACAAGTCCGTCAAAGTAAGGAGCCCATCTAGCCACCGATTGCATGAGCCGATCGCGCAGAGAGCGACGAACGCTTGGCAACGCGGGCTCGCACGCCCTAGCGTCATTCGTCGTGTACGCAGCGATGTCTGGAAACGCGACCAGCGTGAGCAATGCATCGTGCAGTTCTTCCGCGTCGCGCACATCCGGCCATGCTTCGGCGCAGACTTCGTCGATTGCCGCAGGATCGAGCCGGCCTACTTCGGAAACGACAGAATCAGGCAGCGTGCGCCGCATTTCGACGGCCCGCGCGCGGCGTTCTTCCAGCGGCGCATCGTCGAGATACGCAAACGGGTTGGAGTTCAGAATCTCGTGCGAAAACTGCGATGGAATCGGAGTATCGACCGCGACACACCTGATTTCACCTGACGCGATTTTTCCGAGGACCTGCTTGAGTCCTTCGACATCCATCGCTTCCGTCAGCGCATCCTTCATCACTTCCTGCACCAGCGGATGATCGGGAATGTTCATGTCGCCGGCGATATTTTCCTGGCACGCAGCCGCATCCGGGAAAACGGAAGCAAGGAGATCGTCGGCTCGCATTCGCTGGATTTGCGGAGCAACTTTCTTGCCTCCTTGGAATCGCAGCAGCAGCAGGGCACGATTGGCGTCCCAGCGCCAGCGCGCCGTGAAAATCGGAGAAGCCAAAACGGCCTGTTCAAGCACGTGCGCTACCGATGCAACATTCAGGAACCGAAACACGTCCGCCAGCGGAAAACTGTGCTGCTCAGCGAGAGAAATGTTCAGTCCGTCATCGGTTGCGGCAGCCTGCAGCTCCAAATTGAACGAGCGGCAGAAGCGTTTGCGAAGCGCCAGTCCCCATGCTTTGTTGATTCGTCCACCGAATGGCGCATGGATCACCAGTTGCATTCCGCCGCTTTCGTCGAAAAATCGTTCCGCGACAACGGTTTTCTGCGACGGAACCGCGCCAAGCACGGCGCGGCCGGCTACGACGTATTCCACCAACTGTTCGGCGCCTGCGTTATCGAGCGCGCACTCCTGTCTGAGCCAGTCGATCGCGGCGCGAACCTGAGGCAAGTTTCTCAGGTTTGGATCCGGCGCAATTCCCTGCGTCAATGCGTCGATTTCTTCGCGCAAGGCAGATACCTGCTCGGAAAGCTCGGTAGTGCGGGCGGGCGCCTCTCCGCGCCAGAAAGGCACATTCGGTGCCGCGCCTTTGGCATCCTCTACCAGCACGCGGCCGGCATGTACGCGCCGAATTCGCCAGGAGCTGTTTCCCAGCAGCATGATGTCGCCGCTCAGGCTCTCCACGGCAAAATCTTCATCGACCGTCCCAACTACTGTTCCCTCCGGCTCGGCGACGACTGTGTAGAGTGAGTTGTCGGGAATTGCGCCGCCGTTGGTGATCGCTGCCAATCTGGCTCCGCGCCGTCCGCGGACCATGCCGTTGACGCGGTCCCGATGAAGGTATGCGCCGTAACGCCCGCGGCGGGAATTGACGCCTTCCGAGAGCATCTCGAGTATGTCGTCGAAATCCGCGCGCGCCAGATTGCGATACGGGTGGGATCTGCGAACGATCGCGAACAGATCGTCTTCCTTGAAATCGTCCGCCGCACACATCGCGACGATCTGTTGTGCCAGAACATCCAGAGAATTTTCCGGGATTTCGAGGCAGTCGAGATCGCCTCCGCGCATCGAACGCACCAGAGCGGCGCATTCGAGCAGCTCATCTCGTGTCGTAGCGAAGATTCTTCCTTTCGGAATTGCTCCATGCCAATGGCCGGCCCGCCCGATGCGCTGCCAACCGACCGCGATCGACCGCGGCGACCCGATTTGGCAGACAAGATCCACCGCCCCGATATCGATCCCAAGCTCAAGCGATGCTGTGGCCACCAGCGCACGGATTTCTCCCGCTTTCAGCTTTCTTTCCGCGGCGAGCCGCAGCTTCCGCGAGAGACTGCCATGGTGAGTCGCGACGGCTTCAGCCCCCAAACGCTCAGCCAGGTGATGAGCCACACGCTCGGCCAAGCGCCGGGTGTTCACAAAGACGAGCGTGGAACGATGCTGGCGCACCAGTTCACCAACGCGGTCGTAAATTTCATCCCACACTTCGTGTGAGGCGACCGGCGCGAGTTCACTGTGAGGAACCTCGATGACCACATCCACGTTCCGCTGATGTCCAATTCCAACGATCACGGGCGTGGGCCGGGCACTGCCTGTCAGGAATTGGCCCACCAACTCGATGGGCTTTTGCGTCGCGGACAACCCGATTCGCTGTGGTGGCTTCGAAGCCAGCGCCTCTAAGCGCTCAAGCGAAATGGCTAGATGCGATCCGCGCTTGTCGTCGGCTATTGCGTGAATCTCATCGACGATCACCGTTTCGACTGACTTGAGAATTTCGCGGCTTTTTGCCGCAGTCAGAAGAATGTAAAACGATTCAGGCGTCGTAACTAGGATATGCGGAGGATTTGAAAGCATCGCCCGCCGCTCGTGCATCAGCGTATCCCCGGTCCTCACTGCGGTGCGTATCTGCGGCATCAGCATGCCGCGGGCTCCGGCCGTCTCGAGGATCTCGCCGAGCGGAGTTTCGAGATTCTTTTGAATATCGTTCCCGAGCGCCTTGAGCGGGGAAATGTAGAGAACTTCCGTCCGGTCGGTCAGATCGCCGGTGAGTGCTTTGCGAACCAGGCGATCGATGCAAACCAGGAAGGCGGCCAGAGTTTTTCCGGAGCCCGTGGGCGCAGAAATTAGCACGGTCCCGCCGGACAAAATGTGAGGCCAGCCCTGTTCTTGCGGCTCCGTAGGCGATCCGAGACGCGCAAGAAACCACTCGTGGACTAACGGGTGAGCCCACGCAAGCGATTGAGGCGATGGTGTTGGTTCTTGTCGAGGCATCTGGAATGCTCGAGAGACCGCGTGGAATGCGGCTTGGGCGTTGCGCTCTTCATTTTACACGCCTCGAGCCTTCCTGCGCCTTTCTTGCCTTTCTGTCTGGCCGAATCCCATTTCGTAGGAGATTTGTTGAATCACTTCCTTGACGGCGCCTGTCCGAAGTTTTGACAATGCAGAAGGGTGCAGGGAACGATCGTATGAAAAAACGCACCGATCTCGTATCGAACGCGGCTCGTCAGCGGCGATCGGCAAGACTGCCTAGCCTATGCGTTCGAGGACCAACACTAATGAAACAGAAGGGGCGCAAATTCGTCCAGATAGTTCCGCCAATTCACCCAGGTATGCCCGCCCGCGCTCTCATGCTCTTCGACGCTGAAGCCGTGGGCCTTCAGCACGGCGACCATCCGCTGGCTAGTGGGGTAAGCGAGTTGATCGCCTGTCCCCACACCCACAAAGAGAACCCTTAAACCCTTTTTCCAAGCCGCATTGTCCAGCGCGGCTTTGTGTTCCTCAACGAACTGAGCATCACTTCCATTGAACCACCCGGAGCTGAAAATGCCGACGTAGGCGAAACGGTCGAGGTGAGGAAGAGCGATGTTCAGCGTCTGTAATCCGCCCATGGAAAGACCTGCAATTGCACGATGAGGGCGATCGGCAATCACGCGGTAATGTTTTTCGACGTAGGGCAACAAGTCATTCAGGAAATCGTTGGTAAACGGCTCCTGCTTCATAATGTCGGCTGCGCCGAAGGTCCGGCTGACATGCCCGGCGGGCATCACCACGATCATGGGCCTGGCCTTGCCTGCACCTATCAAATTGTCGACGATGAAGTTGGCGTGGCCGACTGAGGTCCACGCGTCGTCGTTGTCCCCCGCTCCATGGAGCAGATAGAACACGGGGTATCGGTCGCTGCTAGTCTCATAGCCCGGGGGCAAATAGACGTGCATTCGGCGCATTTCGCCTAGTGTCTTCGATTGATACCAGACCGTCTCAACTGAGCCGTGCGGAATGTCCGGCTTCATGCTGAGAAAATCGGCTCCTGGCACGGTAAATACGCTCTGCACATTGTTGAGGCTGCCGCTAACGTCGGGATTGCGCGTGTCGATGGCCAGCAGGCCATCCACGACATAGGTATAACGATAGACGCCGGGCTCTACCGGCCCGACCGTGACAGACCAGACTCCGTTGTCCGCCTTGGCGAGTGGGATAGCCGTGAATGGTGCCATTCCGTTGTACTCGCTATGTAACGCCACTTGCTGCGCGTTCGGAGCATACAGTCGGAAAGTAACATGCCCGTCGGCAGTGACTTCCGGAGAAATCAGGGTTGCATTCGGGGTCGCGGGCGGCTGGATTGGGCGTGTTGCGTTTTGAGCGGACTGCTGTGGCGCGGCTTGCGCGCGATCCGGGGAGTACACTGCAATTGGAATAAGTAACACGCTGGAACAAATGAGCAGCGCTTTCCTAGCGGATGAGCTCGTGACTCGACGCATGACCCCCTCCTTCTCCCGAGCGTGAAGATTTGTGGATCCCCAGAGTGGCCGTATCATAAGCCAGCTCTCGCCGATGCCCCTCCCAAGTGAGGCGCTGGTGACCGGTGGTATTGGGCGTCAACTTCTGCAACGCCGTGTAGGCTCGGTGCAGCCGGCTGCGAATCTGCCGTCAGACCTCACGATCTTTGAAGAAGCCCACTAGGTACTGATATGTGCCTCTGACGGCTCGGAAGAACTCCTCAATCCCAGCGGTTTCGCGAGTCACTTGTTGAGCAGCCAGGTCCGCCATGATTGTTTGACTGAGTTGAGTGGCGCGGCGGGTGCGCTCGGCGGTAATTAAGGGGAGCAGCGTCTGCGGATCGCGGTCCCGCAGTTTGCGCTCTTGCCACTCTTGAACGGCCCAGGCCGTTTTGCGCACGTAGTCCACCGCGTCGCGGAATTCCCTCAGGATGCGTGCATCGACGCTGCCCGATTTCATAATGCGCTCGAGCCTGACGAGTTCGGCGCTGGTCTTCTTGAGTTGGAAATTTACGCCCCAAAAGCTTTCGCTGGGAATTAGGAGTTCGACTGCCACACCCAGTATCTTGTTTTCTTTGGAACGGCGGACACCTAAAACCCGCGCCCGAAATGACTCGCCTGAAAGGAGATTCGTTAGCTCGATCTGGCTGCCAACGCTGGGGCAGGTTTTCATCTCCAGCAGGCCGCCTTGAGCGTTGACCTCTTTGGCTTGGGCGTTTTCCTTTACGCTCTTCCCGTTGGACTCTTGCCACTTCGCTTCTACAGGGACAATGACCGGAAAACGGAGGCCTCTCCGTTGTTCCGCTTTTGCAGGTGGTCGCTCTGCAGCCCCCTCATCCATTGCCGGTACCTCCATCCAATCGATTGAGACGTGTTATAGCACTTCAGATACCGCTTTGTATCGCGACGACTTTGCGGGCGCCGTCCTCTCCAAAGATTGCATCCGTTCGGCCGCGAGCGAAGTTGCGTCGCAGCAAACGAAGGGAAACGGCCCGAGGTCGCCGTCGAACTACAGAGATTTCAGGTCAGGCAGCGCGCAGCCGCCTTTTTCCCCGATTCAATTTGGGTTTCGAGCGCAGACTCTTCTATAATTGATAGGTTTTGCGTCCGGAGGAAGGCCTGGCATAGCTATGTTGAAAAGCATTCAGCAGCGGGATCTGGAGAAGAACCGCTGGATCAAGATCACTATGGGCGTGATCCTAGGGATCATCATTCTCGCCATGGTGGTCACTCTCATACCTGGCCTGTTGAGCGGTACAACCGGCGCCAGCAGCCCTGACGCGGTCGCGACGATTGCCGGCCAGAGCATCACCGTTAACGATTTCCAGCAGCAGTTCGATCAGGCGACGCGCAATCAGACGATTCCGCCGATGCTGCGAGGCGCCTATGCCAGGCAGGTTCTCGACCAGATGGTCTTTCAGCATGCGCTGGAGTATGAGGCGGGCCGCCTTGGCATGAGCGTGACTCCGGAAGAGGAAACCGAGCGCATCAAGGAAATCCTGCCCAGCGCGTGGTCGGGAAACACGTGGTTGAAGGATCGCTACGCCACGGAAGTGGAAACCCGGACAGGCATGTCGGTCAGCGAATTCGAAACGCTGTTGCGAAACGAGATGCTGCTCGACAAGTTCCGCGAGCTTATCACCGACGGAATTACAGTTACTCCCGACGAAGTCGCGCGCGAATTTCGCTGGCGGAACGAGAAGGTCAAGATCGACTACGTCTTGATCAAGCCCTCCGACCTAGCGTCTTCGATTCACCCGACCGACGCCGAACTTGCGGCTTGGTTTGCGAAAAACTCGTCGCGCTATCAAATCCCGGAAAAGCGATCGGCACGCTATGCGCTGCTCGACCTTTCGAAACTGCGCGCGAATACGCAGGTGAGCGACGCTACGCTTCGCGCGTACTACAACTCGCACCTCGACGATTACAAAGTCGAGAATCGCGCAAACGTCGAGCATATCCTGTTCAAAACAGTCGGCAAGACCGACGCGGAAGTCGCCGAAATTCAGAAGAAAGCCCAGGATGTCCTCAAGCAGGCTAGGCGCGGGGCAAATTTCGAGGATCTCGCGAAAAAATATTCCGAAGATGACGGCACGAAGGACAAGGGCGGCGCCTTGGGCTGGATCGTCGAGGGCCAGACCGTACCCGAGTTTCAACAGGCCGCTTTCAGCCTGCCCAAGGGTTCGATTTCGGATCTGGTGAAAACCCAATACGGCTTCCACATCATCAAAGTTCTCGACCGCGAAACCGCCCACACGAAAACTTTCGAAGAAGTTCGCGATTCCATCCTGCAGCCTGTCCTGGATGAGAAAGTAAACGCCGAGGCGAGCGATATCTCAAGCCAGATGGCTGCCGCCGTGAGGCAGTCGGACCGGCAGTCCCTCGATGACCTGGCTAAGAAATTCAATCTTGAGGTCGGCGTAACCACGCTTGCCAGCATGACCGATCCGGTCCTGCCTCTTGGCGCGTCACCTGAACTGCATTCGGCGCTGTTTGCGCTGCACACGGGAGAACTCAGCCAACCGATCGAAATCGATAGTGGCTACGTGATCCTCACGGTAAAGGACATTCAATCCGGACACCAGGGGACGCTGGCCGAGGTTCACGACCGGGTTCTGACGGACTATCAGAACGAAAAGGCCGTCGATCTTGCCCGTTCGAATGCCGAATCTTTGTCGAAACGCGCCCAGGCGGGGGAAGATTTCGCCAAGGCTGCGAAGGCGCTCAGTTTTACGGTAAAGACTTCTGATTCCGTCGCTCGTTCGGGATCGATCCCCGATATCGGCAGCGGCAAGCAGTTTGCCGCAGCTTTTAGTATGTCGATTGGTCAGGTTGGCGCGCCCACGCAGAGCGGCACGAACTGGTTCGTCTTCCGGCTCGTGGCGCACGAGCCCCCCAATCTTGCTGATCTGGCGACACAACAGAGCGATCTCCGGCAGCAGATTCTGCAAACAAAGCAGAGCGGAGCATTCGAAGCGTTCCGCACCGCACTTCTCGATCGGCTCACAAAGGAAGGAAAACTCACGTACAATAAGGATGTCGTCGACCGGATCACGAAGTCGAGCTAATCCTTCCGGCTTTCCGCAAATAACTGAAAATAAATAGCTTACTTTGTGGCCATATTCGCTTGCCCCGTCTCCGCCACTTCGCTAGAATCTAGGTCTCCGCAGAGCCTGCCCCGAAGCCAGCGGGGCCCGACCTGCAGGCGGGAGCCTCCCATGCCTGAAGACTCTGGCAGGACCAGCAGCCGATCCTCCCTGAGGAGATTTGTATGCCGACGAAGCGATCCAAGGCGAGCAGGCTTGAGCTCATCCCCCGAAGGGGAAGAACCATTCGGCGAAACATCCGTCCGACAACAACTGTTGTTGCGTCGGGAAAACAGAAACTGAGGACTGCAATGCCCGCAAAGAGCACGGCCAACGCGAACGAATATATCTGCGCGATCGAGCGGAATCAGAATGGTAAGTACAATGTGCGGGTCCGGGCGACGTTCGGCCCTGCGCGGAGGGTCGCCGAAGATGCGCAGCCAAGCCGCAGCGCTTGGACGCTGCCCGTCTACTTCCTGGCCTCCTCGTTCAATGCCGCGATGAAGAAGCTTGAGGAGTCGCTCCAGCACCTCCAGAAGAACGAAGAGCGCCTTCGCTTCTGGGGAGTGGAGCGTACCGACGACCCCAAAATGGCCGGCGATCTCTTGCAGGAGTTCGGCCTGCGCCTTGACCGGCGGAAGGACTTCCCCCGCAAGGTCGCTGAGATCGGCGTGCCACGCGAGCGGGCCGTTCCGGCGTCGATGCTGGCGCCGTTGCGACGTCTGCTAGCGGACTCAATCGCGCCAGAGCGTCCCGTCGGACGTGACCGCGATCGCGCCCTCGCCAGCGACTAGCAGCGTACCAACCGCGATCACCTTCTCAGCAGCTTAAAGGCGAAGTTGACACCTTGCTTCTGGTTGACGGCAAGATCGATCCAGAGCATCGCCAGAGGTTCGAGCAACCGCGCATTCCGCAACGGTCCGACATCGACGGGGTCGAATCCCGCCTGTTCGATCAATTCCCGAACTTTGGCTTTTGCACCTGCATCGTCTCCGCAATAGTAGCCGTCCGCCCGCTGGCTGCCGAACTGCGCATTGCCATAGTTGGGCGCGCCGATTGTGTTGAATGCCTTCACGACTCTCGCGCCGCTGGCCCACGTAGCCACCTGTTCACCCGCGGAGGTTGTCAATCCGATCGTCAAACCCGAGAGATCTGGAGCGAGAGGATTAGTACAGTCGATCAGGATTTTTCCTGCAAGGCTTCCGCAGCTTTTGATCGCAGCCTGCGCCTGGGGCCAGGGCACGCACAGCGCGACAATTTGCGCCGGCGCAGCAGCGTCTTTGTTCATCGCAGCGCCCGCTTTCCCGCCGAGAGCAGTTACGGCGGCACGCGCCCTCTCGCCATGCGGATTGGGCACGCCAAAAGTAATATCGTGCCCCGCAGCAACCCAAACTCGCGCGAGACCGGCGCCTACGTTTCCCGCTCCCAGAATTGCGATCGAATCCTTGGCCATCGGTGATTCCCTTCAAGGTCCCAAGATTTTCATGCGTGATACATCGGATGACCGAAGCCCGGCAAAGTTGCGCCTGCTCTCGAGGCTACTTTCCGCGAAGGAGAATTTCGCAGTGCGCGACAACGACATCGTTGAGTGACAGGCGGTACTTGTAGGAGCCGGGATTGAGCCCTGGGCGCGTCGCTCCGCTGGAAAGCCGCACGCCGGGCGGAGCCTGAAAAACGTTGGAGGCAAAGGGCGAGCGCTGCGGATCGAATTCGATCTTCAAATTTCCGGCGTTGGAATACCACACCACTTGGTCGCCGGGATCGATCGCGATTACGTCCGGCAGCACGCCAACCATCACCATTTTTTCGGCAGCCATTCGCGGGCCCTCAGAATTCTCCGTTACGACGCAATTTCGCGGACGGCCGCGACGATGTGCCGCGCGGAAATGCCGAACGCGTCGACCAGTTCATCCGGCTTGCCTGAGTGCGGCATCTCGCGGACCGCAAGCCTCCGGTATTTCGCAGGCGGCGCGCCAGCCTCGGCAAGAGCGCCAATTACAGCTTCACCCAAGCCGCCCTCGGGCCAATGATCTTCAACGGTCACGAGCCTTCCTCCGCTGGCTTTGACTTGTTCTGCGAGCGCTTTGCCGTCGATCGGCTTCACGCAGTACAGGTCGATGACTCGTATTGCCGTGCCCTGCGATTTCAATTCGTCTGCTGCTTTCAAGGCTTCATGCAGCGTGACGCCCGCGCCGATCACCGTGACTTTGTCCTGTGCGCTCTGACGGACGATCTTGAAGCCGGGGATCGGGAACTTCTCATCCTTTGAATAAAGTATCGGAGTCTTCGGGCGAGACGTGCGCATGTAGTTGATGCCGCTGCGGCGCGCCATCGCTTCGGTCAAGCGTTCGGCGGACACCGCGTCGCTCGGGTAGAGCACCGCCGAATTGTGAATCGCGCGGAACATGGCGATGTCTTCGAGCGCCATTTGCGAAGGCCCGTCCTCGCCGATCGACACCCCGCAATGCGATCCGCAGAGATTGATGTTGGCTCTGCTGATGGCGGCCATGCGTACGTTGTCGTAGGCGCGCGAGAGGAAGCATGCGAAGGAATCCGCGAACGGCACCTTGCCGCGCGCCGCAAGACCGACCGCAACGCTGACGAGGTTCTGCTCCGCAATGTAGCCCTGATAAAAGTGATCGGGATAGGCGTGCTCAAACGTTTCCGAGAAGGTCGAGTTCTTCACGTCGCCTGAAATCGCGACAATGTTCGGATTCACGGCGCCAAGCCGCTTGAGCGCGAAGCCGTAGGCTTCGCGCGTCGCAACCGGCTTGCTGGGATCGTAGTCCGGCGCAGGGGGCGCGGGAAAATCCGGCGGCTTCGGCAGAGATCTTCGCTCATAGGATTTTCCCGGGTCGCCTGGAATATCGATGGGACCGCCGAGTTCCTTGATGGCTTGCGCCAGCATATCTTTGGGGAACGGCTTGCCGTGCCAGTTGTCTTTCCCCGCTACCTGGCTGAAGCCGTGGCCCTTCACTGTACGAGCGAGGATGGCCTGCGGCCGCCCTTTCGTGGCTTTCGCGCGATCGAGTGCGGCGAGCACTTCGACAACGTTGTGCCCGTCGATCACTTCGGCCGCGAATTCCTCCGCTTCGAATTTCTTGCGGTAGATTTCCATGTTGTGCTGATACATCGTCGCCTGGCTTTGGCCGAGCGCGTTCACGTCCGCGATCACGGTGAGATTGTCGAGCTTGTAGTGACCCGCGAACGCGGCGGCTTCCCAGATTTGGCCTTCCGCCATTTCGCCGTCCCCGAGAAGCACATAGACGCGAGTGGGGCTTTTGTCGAGGAGCGCGCCGACCGCGAGCCCCACTGCAACCGAAAGTCCCTGGCCGAGCGAACCTGTTGCCGCATCGACCCCCGGAATTCGCGGCGTGGGATGTCCTTCGAGTTCGCTTGAAAATTCGCGCAGCGTCATGACGCGCGATTCGGGAAACACGCCGGCCTCGGCGAGCGCGGCGTAGAGAATCGGAGCAGCGTGGCCCTTGGAAAGCACGAAGCGGTCGGAATCGCCGCCGTTGGGATTTTTCGGATCGATCTTCATCGCGTAAAAGAAAATCCCGGCCATCAATTCCGCAGCGGACATGCAGGAAGTGGGGTGACCCGAGCCTGCGGCGGTCGTGGCCATCATAGAGAGAATGCTCAACCGTCGAGCCTTCTCCCCTATGGCGCTGATCGTCGACGCTGAAGCTCCCACTTGCGAAGTTACGCTCATGCGTTTCGCTCCTCCCTGCCTGGCTTGAGCTGAGAAACGCTGCATCTTACACGCTTCGGGCCGCGTCTGCGACGCAGTTTCATCCCGAAGCCGGTCTCACGAAAAACCCGAATGCCCAAATCTTTGGCGATTAGAACGGTGATCAATGCTGTGTTTTCAACGAGTTGCAGAATTTCTACTCGCAGATTTTGGCGATTAGAAATTCGAGAGCGGGACGGAAAGGGAGCTGAAGTTGAGCAATAAGGTGCACAGCCAGGAATGACCGTGCCACGGAAAAACCTTCTGCTAACCGCGTCGTGCATCGCCAAAGTCTCCCTTCCGAAGGCCGCAGTGGCCGTCGATTTCACATCGCGAACTCCCATTCGGAGTCGCCAATTTTAGGCTGGCACGATGCAACGGGGAGTGCAAGCGGTTGTTAGTGTGGACTGTGGAGACGTGAGGCGAAACCGGGAGGTTGCCGAGTAGATCAAAACGCGAGGCGAGAGGGCGTTCGGCAGTCGGCGGGAGATGTACTCTAATTGTGGAACCCTCTCGCCATGAAGAAGTTGAAGTTCGTGATGTCGATCCCGGGCGATACGATGTACCTGCGCGCGCAGACGGCTGCGGCGCAAGCAGTTGCGGCGCGTCTTGGCGCAGAGCTGGAAGTGATCAACGCGCAGATGGATGCGGTGGGCCAAGGCCAGCAGTTGCTGAATCTGGTGCAGTCTTCGGGTTCGCGGCCGGACGGATTTCTCGTCGAGCCGGTGAGCGCCGCCGGGTTGCCGCGTGTAGCGGAGGCTGCGGTTGCGGCGGGAATTGGATGGGTGGTCAGCAATGCGCAGGTGGATTACATCGGAGGCCTTCGCCGGAAGAGCAAACTTCCGGTGTTTCAGGTATCACAGGACCACATGGAAGTGGGCCGCATTCAGGGACAGCAGATCGGCGCGATCTTGCCAAAAGGCGGATCGGTTCTTTACTTGCGCGGGCCGCAGATGAGCTGGTGGGCGACCAAAAGATTCGAGGGCATGGAAAGCGCCAAACCGAGCAAGGTCGAAGTGAGAGCCATTAAGGTTTTGGCGTCGACGACCGAAGGAGCATACAACGCGGTTTCGACGTGGCTCAACCTCATCAAGCAGCGTCCCGAAGGCACGCAATTAATCGTCTCGCAAAACGCGGATTTCATCACCGGCGCAAGAAAAGCGTTTGAGACGAACTCGTCCCCAGCAGAGCTAGCGAAATGGATGGCCATACCGTGCGCGGGAGTGGGAGTTTCGGAGCGAAGTCGGCCGCTGGTGGATCAAGGGTCGTTGTGCGCGGCGGTAGTGACTTCGTTGACGATGGACCGGGCTATCGAGATGCTCGCGCGAGCTCTGACGAACGGCGTCCAGCCGCCGGAACACACTTTTGTAGAGGCGTATTCGTATCCGAGCGTCGAAGAACTCGCGAAGAAGTGGCAGAGCGTAACCGCGTAGCGATCCCTTCGACGCCTTCCAGCACTCGAAAAAACTGCGCGAAAGCCGACGTCGCCTCGACTCCCGCGCAGTTGAAATGCTGGCCAGTTTCCGACGATCGCCTAAGCGACTGCGGCCGCAGGCTTCGGAACGCTGTTGATGGTCTCCAGGATTCGCGAAACGATCTGATACGGATCGCCTTGCGAATTCGGCCGCCGGTCTTCGAGATAGCCGCGGTAGCCGTTCCTGATGAAGTTTACGGGCATGCGGATCGAAGCGCCGCGATCGGAAAGGCCGAACGTGAATTTATCGATCGCCTGCGTCTCATGCAGACCGGTCAGGCGGAGATGATTGTCCGGGCCGTACACGGCGATGTGCTCGGCGATATTCTTCTCGAAAGCCTTCATCAGCGCTTCGAAGTATCCCTTGCCGCCCACTTCGCGCATGAACTTCGTCGAGAAGTTGGTGTGCATGCCCGAGCCGTTCCAATCGCCTTTGATCGGCTTGCAGTACAACTCAAGATCGACTTCGTACTGCTCGCACAGCCGCGCCATCAGGTAGCGCGCCGTCCAAGTATCGTCTGCGGCCTTGGCGGAGCCCTTCGCGAAGATCTGGAATTCCCACTGACCCTTCGCCACCTCCGCGTTGATGCCCTCGTGATTGATGCCGGCCGCAAGACACAGGTCCAGATGCTCTTCGACAATCTGCCTCGCCAGGTTGCCCATGTACTTGTAGCCGACGCCGCAATAGTAGGGGCCCTGCGGACCGGGATACCCGCTCTCGGGGAATCCGAGTGGACGGCCGTCTTTGTAGAGAAAATATTCCTGCTCGAAACCGATCCAGAGATCCGGATCGTTTTCGATGGTCGCGCGGGTGTTCGTGGGGTGGGGAGTACCGTCGGGGTGCATGACTTCGCTGAGAACGATGTAGCCGTCTTTGCGGGCGGCGTCCGGATAGAGCGCTACGGGCTTCAAAATACAGTCGGAGCTGTGGCCTTCGGCCTGCATCGTGGAGCTGCCGTCAAATCCCCAGAGCGGGAGATCGCCGAGCTTCGGAGGATTTTCGAATTCCTTGATGGTGGTCTTGCCGCGCAACTCCGGAATCGGCTTTCGGCCGTCCAACCAGATGTATTCCAGTTTGTATTTTTTCATGTTGGTAGATTCAGATGCTCCTTTCAGATGAGTTCAAGATAGATTCAGCACCGGCGCTTGTCGCCGTTCCCGCAATCCGCAAAAACGCTGCGAAAAATTGCAACAGCATTGCGCACGCCGATTCACTTCGACTGGAACGAAGGTCGAGGGCAGAACTGAAGTGTGACGTCCCTCTGGTGCGCTGCCAATCCGTCCGCGACGAGGGGACAAAACGATCACGCGAGGAAGCGGCTCGTCGACGCTAGCTTCTGGCCGTGCCTCTTGGTGCTGAAATCGGCCCGTCGAGGGACCGTCGTTTGCCAGCACGCCAATTTACGTGTTGGCGTGCGGGAATTCCAATGCAACGTTTGAATGGGACACATCGGAAATTTGCAGGGATTTCAGGCGCAGGCAGCTACGCGCGCCGCGTCGAAGCGTGGGATCAATCTTCGGACTGGCTGGAGTGGGCCACTTTGACTTTCGTGGCTGCGTCGAGATGGTCGCTGATGCGGTACCAATCTTCGAACGGCTGGGCCGATGGCTGCAGGCGACCCGGATTCATGATGTTGCCCGGGTCGAGGCCGTGCTTGAGCGCGGCGACGGCTTTCACGCCGAGCGGTGAAATGTCGGCGGCAAGCCATGGCAGATGCTCGGTGCCGACGGCATGGTGGTGAGAAAGCGTGGCGCCGTTGTCGATGAACGCCTGCTGCGCGGCGCGCTTCACGCGGAGATACTGCTCCATCTCGCGCCCTTCCTGCTGCCGAAAACCGAAGGTGAAGTAGACGCTCGCGCCGCTGCGATACGTGTGGCTGATGTGGCAACCGGTCCAAGCCTGCACGCCGCTTTCTGCGACGCGAGAGCGGATCGCGTCCATGGTCGCGTTGTAGAGGGGTAGCAGGTTGCTCCATACGGTCGAGGTTTCGCTCACGTCGGCTGTGACCTCGTGATCGAGCAGAAAATCGCGGATGTGCGGAAAATCGTATTTTGTGGCTTCGAAGGATTTGCCCGAGCCTGTCCCGAGGCTCACGCCGCCGAACTTGCGATAGATTGCGCTCACCTGGCGCAGTTGGCGCGCGACATCGGATTTGCGGCCTTCAAATGCCGTGAGAGCCAAGCACGCGCGCGGCAAATCGAATCCCTTCACGCGCAGATAGCTTTTGAATGCATTGCTCACGGCCTGCGAGAGCTTCGATGATGGCGGCTTGAATGCGATGGACAAGCCCGTCTTGTCAGGATCGTTGAGGCGCACCATCGACGGCATGCATTCGCGGCGCGTGCATTCGTGCATCGCGGCGATGCCGCCCGCAAATTCAGGAAACAGAAACGCGGGAACGATGCGCTGCTCGGGGCGGGGATGAACGCGCATCGTCGCTTCGGTGATGACGCCGAGCGTCCCCTCGCTGCCGATGCAGACATGGTTCACATCGATGCCGCTCGCGGATTTGGGTACGGTGCGCGTGGCGAGAACGCCGTCGGGTGTCACCATGCGCAGCGAAACGACCATGTCCTCAATCTTGCCGTACTTGTCGCTCTGCATTCCGGCCGAGCGCGTGGCGATCCAGCCGCCGAGAGTCGAGTGGAGAAACGAATCGGGGAAATGGCCGAGCGTCATGCCTTGGGCACCGAGCTGCTGCTCGAGATCGGGGCCGAACGCTCCCGCCTCGATGCGCGCGATGAACGACTCCGCATCGACTGCGATCACTCGCCGCATACGGCGCATGTCGAGCGATGCGGCCATGCGGCGATTTTCCATTCGCTCGAGACAACCGGCAATATTCGAGCCGCCGCCGAAGGGGATGATCATCACGTCGTAGCGCGCCGCGGCGCGCACGATCGCCACGACGTCGTTTTCGCTTTCGGGGTAGAGCACGACGTCTGGCGCGCCCTCGGCTGAGCCGCGGCGCATGCGAAAAAGATCGCGGAAGCCTTTGCCGTAGGCGTGGATCACGCGCTCGAGGCGGGTGTCGCAAATCTGATCGGTGCGCAAACTCGATTTCAATTCGGCGAGGAAGCGGGAATTGACCGTGGGGTCCGGAAGATTCACTGCTTCGAGTGCAGGTGGCTGCGTGCGCGGAGAGTCGCTTTCTATGCCGAGATGCTCTTTCGCGTAAGGCCAGAAACCGGGATGGGCCTCGGAGTGAAAGCTCACGTTGGGATCGCCCCAACCCCACCACTTCATGTGCTTGGGTTCATAGGCCATAAGCACTCCCGTGCAGCCTCAGCAAAGTGCGTAGATCGTATGCTTCTCCGACCCCGGATACAACGGACTTGCTTCGCGCGCAGCTAGCCGAGCGGAGCCACGACGACCGGCGCGACCCAGTCGCTCATCGGACTCAGGCGGCCGCAATCGAGGCAGCGCGTGGTACTGAAGCGCGCGCCGCAATTGGGGCAAACCCCCTGCGACTGAAACGTGTCGAACGGTTTGCGGCACTGGCCGCAAACCCAGTAATCGCCGATCGGCGGAGACGCCTTGCATGTCGGACACGAGTAACCGTGCCGTCGCGGCAGCTTAGCGATGCGCAAGAGGGCGCGCGCTTGTTGCAGGCCACTCCAACAGTTCAGAAAGATGAATGCCGCAAGAATGTAAAACCAGACGTATTGTTGCCAGATCGCGAAAGCGACAAATCCCGCCATGCCGACGAAACCAAGAATCACTGCGGCCATCAGGCTGCGGGCCCGACCCAATGGGAACCACAGCAGCGCCCAGAGAATCTTTCCGCCATCGAGCGGATAGATTGGCAGCATGTTGAAGAGGAGCAAGGCGATGTTCGTCAACTGCACGATCCACAAGAATTCGTGCACATCAGGCATCGTGTCCGCCCAGCCCAGCGAATTCCCCAGCACGTAAAGCCCGCCAAGTACTGGAAGCAGCACGACATTGACGAGCGGGCCCGCAACGATGCTCCAGAGCGTGGCCCCTGGGCGCTGCGGCGGGTCGACATACGCGACGCCACCAAGAGGCCACAGCACGATCTGGTTCGCGTTGCCGCCGACTTGCCGGCAGGCCAGCGCGTGGCCGAACTCATGTGTTGTCACGATTGCGAAGAGAGCGAGATATTCGAGGACATTCCAGATGGGAGATGAATACGATCGCTGGCGGGTGTTGATCTCGTACAGCGCGACGATGAACCACGACCAGTGCAGGTAGACGTTGATTCCTGCGAGGCTGAAGATGCGGAACGAGCCCTGGCGGAGACCGGTCATGGAGCCGTCTCAGACAACCGCGCGAACACCGGCCTGCTTCTGGAGGCACACATGGCGCGCCATTATGCGGGAATCTTTTCGGATTTGCGAGCCGAGTTCCCATATCCGTGGGCGGCGCGTCAGGCGCGCGAAACTTCTTTCGCGAGATAGATGATCTGGCCGACGTGGTGGTAGGCATGACCGGCCATGCGCATGAAAAGCTGGAAGCGAGTGCGCGAACGTTCTTCGGTGGGATCGGAATAGGGCATCGCGAGATCTTCCGTGGACTGCTTGCGGATCGTGGCGGTGACCATATCGATCGTGCGATCGGAATTTGCGAGGATCGCTTCTTTCGGCGCTTTCGAAGGGTCTGCAAATTCGAGCGGGCGATTGCGGACGTAGCCGGTTGCCGCGATTCGAGCGCCGATGTAGTGATTCAAATTGCCGGTCAGGTGGAGCACCAGGTGACCGATGCTGTTGCCGTAGGGATATGGCTTGCGCCAGATCTGGTCTGTTGAAAGCGGCGCAACGCGCTCGTGAAGCTTCTCGCGAACCTCCTCGTAATATTCGGCGAGCGTAGATGTAACGAGCGGAGTCAGATCGGTCATGTGTGATTCTCCCTTGTGAAAGTCGCAGAAGTATATCAGCCGCTGGCTCGGCGAAAGCGCGCGGCGCACGTGCGCCGCGTACGATTCTGATGTGATATTCTGCGCGCGGAAGCGTACTCGAGGAGGTGCAGAATGGCGAAACCGAAGGTGTTGATATTGACGGGAGATGCGGCGGAGTCACTCGAGGTGATGTATCCGTATCAACGATTGCTCGAAGAAGGTTACGACGTGCAGATCGCCGCGCCGTCAAAGAAGAAATTGCATTTTGTAGTTCACGATTTCGAGCCGGGCTACGACACGTACACCGAAAAGCCGGGCTACAGCTGGAACGCCGATCTCGGATTTGCGGAGGTCAATCCAGCGGATTACGCGGCCGTCGTGATTCCGGGCGGCCGGGCGCCCGAGTACATTCGCAACAATGCGGACTGCCAGCGGATCATCCGTCATTTTTTCGAGCAGCAAAAGCCGGTAGCGCAAATCTGCCACGCGGCGCAAGTGCTGCTGGCAGCAGGCGTGTTGAAAGGAAAAAAAACTGCGGCGTATCCGGCGCTCGAACCGGACGTGCGGGCCGGCGGCGCGGAGTTCGTCAATTCAGAGGCCGTGATCGACGGGCAAATGGTTTCGGCGCGCGCGTGGCCGGACCATCCCGCGTGGATGCGCGAGTTCATCCGGCTGCTGAAGCAGAAGGCGCCAGTGCAAGCAGAGCGGGCGAGCGCGCGATGACGGCAGCCCGCGTTACAGCGGCAAAGGAAATTCGCTCATGAATGTGGCCGTGAACTCAGCGATGGTGACGACGGCGTTCGAGCTGCCGGGTTATCGCGTGGTGAAAAATCTGGGGCTCGTGCGCGGGATCACCGTCCGCTCCCGCAGCATCTTCGGGACGCTCGGCGCCTCGCTGCAAACGATCGTAGGCGGCAATATCACGCTGTTCGAGACCATGTGCGAAAAGACGCGCGAGCAGGCGGTCGATCTGATGATGGCGCATGCTGCGGAGCACGGAGCGAACGCCGTGATCGGCGTGCGCTACGACGCGAACGAAGTGATGCAGGGCGTTACCGAAGTAATCGCATACGGAACGGCCGTCCAAGTGGAGCGCACGGCGTAGGTAGGATGACGCGACGGACGCGCGAGAGTTAGAATGGCCGTGCAGAAATTTTAGGGGAGAGTTTGGATGAAACATATCTCGAAATTAGTTGCGGCGGTCATCGCACTTGGCCTGTTGACGGTGATCCTGGCTGTGCGTGCAGACGAGCCGAAGACGCAGATGGTGCAGTTCCCCGTTGGCCAGGAGACGGTTAACGGCTATCTCGTGACGCCCGACAAGCCGGGGCGCTATCCCGCGCTCGTCGTGGTCCACGAATGGTGGGGCCTAACGGATTGGGTGAAGGAGCAGGCGCGCAAACTGGCAGCCCAAGGCTATATTGCGCTTGCCGTTGATCTCTATCGTGGCAAGGTGACATCGGATCCCGAAGAGGCGCACGAATTGATGCGCGGGCTGCCGCAGGACCGCGCCATTGCGGATTTGCAGGGAGCTTTCGCATACCTCTACGGCCGCTCGGACGTGGACCGCGATCACATCGGCTCGATTGGCTGGTGCATGGGAGGAGGACTTTCGCTCCAACTTGCGATCCACCAGCCGCGGCTCGCCGCCTGCATTGTGAATTACGGTGCGCTGCCGACCGATCCGAACGACATCCAGCAAATCTTCGCGCCAGTGCTCGGAAATTTCGGTGCTGACGATCGAGGAATCACGCCGGCTGACGTTCACGATTTCGAAAAGACGATGCAGGGGCTGAAGCGGAGAATCGACCTAAAGATTTACGACGGGGCGGGGCACGGTTTCGAAAATTCAACCAACGCCAACGCGTACCGGCCGGAGGCCACAGCGGATGCGTGGGCCCGGACTCTGGCGTTTCTCAACAAGTCGCTGAAGTAGGCTCTTCTTAGTGCGGGGTCTTTCGCCCGTGACTAGCAGCGACTAGCGAGTGAGGCGGCGCAACATCTCTTGCAGGCGCGCGCGGTCTCCCGCTCCCATATCGGTAAATTCCACGCCAAAGCCCTTTGCGGGATCCGAGTATCGGACGACTCCGGTTACACGCGTCTCGCCTTCCGGCAAGGCGAACAGCATTTCGAGCGTCGTACCGACGGGAACGTCCGCGGTTGTCGAGATAAAGACGCCACCTGCGCTTACGTCGCGAACGCGCGACACGTTGCGCGATCCCTTCGGCTTCTGCCAGGCCACCCACACACCCTTGGATACCAGGATTCGGGCGCTTCGCCGGTTTTCTTTCGATTGCTGACCAGTCATCGCAATTCACATTCGCGCATGATTGCATCCCGAACCGCGAATCACCCGCGAGAAGCGCAATGGATGGCAGGTCTGGAAGACGGGCTGGCGATCCGGGCCAGGAGTGCGCAAGTGTAGTGCGCATAAAGCATGGAACACAAGCGGAGAGTCGGAAGTCGTTGCGCAAATTGCGGGGAGGGGGACAGCGCGATCAAGTTATGTCCCGGTGAAATCTGCAGGGAAGGACGTGCGGAAGTTACTGAAAACTGCGCACGGCCGAGGCTTCGTCGGGTTGCACGTCGAATACGGTGAACAAGCGCGTGATCTGAATGATATCGCGCACGCGCTTGGTGAGATGAACCAGCTTCAACTCGCCGCTCGCGCTACGGACTGTGGTGTAGGCGCCGACCAACTCGCCGATGCCGGAACTGTCGATGTAGTCCACATCCGCCAGATTGAGGAGAATCTTGCGACGGCCGTTCTCGACCAACTCGCGGACCAGCTTGCGCAAGGTCGCGCTGCCCTCACCAAGCGTGATCTTGCCGCTGAAATCGACTACAGCCACGTCCCCTACTTCACGGCATGTCCCTTGAAGCGCCACGGAATCCTCGAGAAAAATTGTTGTCCGGCTACCGCTGACCGTTATCGCCCACGCGATGAGGCAGCTTTTTGGTCATCACCAAATCGGCGCCGCCGCCCGGCCCTCGCCGCACGGCAAGCTCGTCCATGAACGCCCGCATGAGAAAGATTCCGCGGCCGGAAGTACGCAGCAGGTTTTCTTCGGCAAGCGGGTCGGGTACGTCGGAGAGCTCGAAGCCGTGCCCCTCATCGACGATGTGGACGATCATGCGTTCCGGCTCAAACTCGACCACCAAATGGATTTTCTTCTGCGGGTCCTGCGCATTCCCGTAGTTGTACGCGTTGATCACGGCCTCGCGGACGGACATTCCGAGCTTGTGGACGTCATCTTCGCCAAAGCCCGCTGCTTCGGCGACATGCATGACAATGTTTTCCGCGCGGTCCACGCTCTCGAGCTGCGTTTCGAGTGTGACTTCAAGGCGTTGGTTAGCAGGCGCCATCGAAAATGAGCAGAAAACCCCCGGGTAAAAGGCCCTGTACTCGTATCATAGCACCCGCGCGCCCGTCAATTGGGGGGAAGCGGGAGCCGAGTGACGTGCTTCAGCGCGACCTAAAGCCCTCAAACGTCAGATAGATGCCGATCGCGAACGAAAGGGCCATGTAGAAATGGAAGAACCTCGCGTATTGAAGCGTGTCGAGGAAGAATCCGGCTTCGCGGCTGGGCGGAACGAACAAGAACGCGAGTCCTTTCAGCAGCGTCAGCCAGCCGACAAGCGTGACAACTACCGCGGGCGCTCCGCCCGACCACACGTTGTGCGCGAGCACCATCGCCAGCCCACCCACCAGCGTCAGTATGCCCACGAGAAACATCAACGGAGAGTCGTGGAGAAGCGCCGTGACCGTATCGATGATGGATTCCTTACGAATCACCATCGAAAGTGCCGCGAGGATGCAGTACAACCCGATCAACCTGCTCAGGAACACGGTGCGCGTTGACATGATTCCCTCCGATTGAATCGAGATTCTACGCCCAATATGTTCGATCGAGAGTGCGGTATTGGATGGCCTCGCTCAAATGCTTGGGCTCGATGGAAGCCGCGCCGCCCAGGTCTGCGATCGTGCGGGAAACCTTGAGGATGCGATCGTGGGCGCGCGCCGAAAGGCCAAGACGCCGGATCGCGGATTCAAGCAGCTTTTCGCCTTCGGCGGAGATCGAGCAGTGTTTGCGGATCAGTTTGGGGGGCATCTGTGCGTTGGCGTAGATGTTTTTCTCGCCGGCGTAGCGATCCGTTTGAATCTTTCGCGCCTGCAAGACCCGTTCGCGGACGGCGGTGGAGCTTTCGATCTCTCCGTCGCCACGAAGGTCCTTGTATTTCACGGCGGGGACTTCGATGTGGATGTCGATGCGGTCGAGAAGCGGTCCGGAAATTTTCGAGACGTAGCGCTGGATTTGCGGCGGCGAGCAGTGACACTCGCGTGTCGCGTCCCCGAAGAATCCGCATGGACACGGATTCATCGCCTCGGCCAGCATGAATCGCGAAGGGAAGCTGACCGAGATCGCGGCGCGGGCGATCGTGACGCAACCATCTTCGAGTGGCTGGCGCATCACTTCGAGGACGTTGCGCTGAAACTCCGGCAGTTCGTCGAGAAAAAGCACGCCGTTGTGACCGAGCGAAACCTCGCCCGGCCGCGGCACCGCGCCGCCGCCGATCAGACCCGCGTCGCTGATCGTGTGATGCGGCGAGCGAAAAGGCCGCGTGCCGACCAGTCCTCGCGAATCCTCAAGCAGCCCCGCAACGCTATGAATGCGAGTCGTCTCGATGGCTTCTTCGAGTGACATTGGTGGCAGGATCGTGGGGATGCGCTTTGCGAGCATCGTCTTGCCTGCACCGGGTGGGCCGATGAGGAGAATGTTGTGGCTGCCCGCGCAGGCGACCTCAAGCGCGCGCTTTGCTGCCATTTGCCCGCGAACGTCGCGGAGATCGACTGCGTATTGGCTCGCCTCGGCAAGCATCTGCGATGTATCGACCGCGACCGGATTGAATGATTCGGGAGCGTTGACGAGATCGGCCGCCTGCGGGAGCGTCTTAATCGGAAAAACGTTCACACCTTCGACGACTGCTGCTTCCCGCGCGTTTACTTCGGGCACAACGAGATTCTTGATGCCGCGTTCGCGCGCGGCGAGCGCGGCGGAAAGCGCTCCGCGGACCGAGCGCACGCCGCCATCGAGCGACAGCTCGCCGAGAAAAACGAACGAATCGGGAACCTTGCCGAAAAAATTGCCATTGCAGCCGAGGAGCCCCAGTGCGATCGGCAGATCAAACGCGGAACCTTCCTTGCGGATATCGGCGGGCGCGAGATTTACGGTAACAGTTTTCCAGTATTCGTAATCGAAGCCGCAGTTGCGGAGGGCAGCTCTGACTCGTTCCCGGCTCTCGCGAACTGCGTTGTCCGGGAGACCTACGACGTTGAAGTGGCCGCTTTCGCCGGGACCGACGTCGACCTCGACTTCAACGAGATACGCATCGATTCCAAACACGGCGGCGCTGTAAGTCTTGAACAGCATCTTAGACAGTGGGTAAAACCGTTAGGCGCAAAGACTAACTCGAAAATCACGTTCCCGCCAGCAAAACTGGATCTGCGAAAGAGGCCGGACTGCAGCCACAAGCCAGCGCATGCCTCAGAGACGCAATCTAGGCGCGAGTCGCAACCGCGGGAGCAGACGCGGAGACCTAGTCCCTAAGAATCGCTTCGCCTTTCACAAGCCACGCGACGCCGAACGCCAGAAGCGAGGTCGTTTCAAAGCAAATACCGGGAGCAACTTGAGCGAACACATACTGGCGATGGAAGAGAAGCGTGAGCGTAGCCAGCGCCGCCAACGAGACGAGAATCACGATACCGGAGATCATGTAAACCTTGTTTCGCTGGATCTTCTGGGAAGTGACCGCTCTTCCATGGGCGCTCATTGTGAAGAGGTAGAGGCAGAAAAAAGCCAGAGTGAGAAAGAGCAGTGCGGCAAACGTATAGTGAATAGCCCCGATCACATTCTGACGGTGCGAAGGGCTGATGTCCGGCGCGGTCGGAAAGAACGCAACACCGATCGCGCAGATGCCGGAAAAAATGTCGGCGACCTCGTCTTTCCAATCGTAACCGCGCGTGCACAGCATGATGATCGCGATCGCACAGAGGCTGCCGACGAATAAGTTCCGCATTCCCGTGTAGTAGTAAATGCTGATCGAGGTCAGGATCGTGTGATGAATCACGCCCCATGGAATCGCAATTGCGAACGGCAGCAGAAGCGCGACGATTCCAACGGCTTTTCGCAGAGCCAAGTACGAAAGATCCCTGGGATCTTGCGGGGCGGGAGCAAAACGCATAGCGCACCTCGCTGTTTTCTTGACAGGATATATAACCGATGGGTACACAGAGCATAGACGAAGACGTGGAAAAGGCAAGCGAAAGCTCCGTGGCGTCGAAGTGGAAAACGGGAGCTGGACTAGGCGTCGGAGAGGGACTCGTCGAAGCCGGCGCCCTCGCGCTTTTCAGTCCTCGTCATCTCTCCAGCTTCTAGGATTTCGCCACAATCGAGGCATTCGAGGAATTGCGCCTCGTTGTCCTTGGCGATGAGCCGGGTGCGCCGGTGCTGGCACGGGGGTTGATTGATGGCCGAAAATCCATTCAAAGCGTGGCGGATTATAGCATCTCCCACTCGCGCAGCGCGCTCGCGACTGCTGAGCCGTTGACAAACGCGTTGATTGCAACTATGTGTCTGTGCTGTAGCTCATAGGCGGAGCGCGTTGAGTTCCGAAACGAGTTCGCGAACGCGGCTGGGCACCGCGCTTTTCTACGGAATCATAGTTTTACTGGTGTATCTCGTCTACCTGGTTTTCGCCCCGTTTCTTGTGCCGCTAGCGTGGGCCGCGGTGCTCGTGGTGGTTTCCTACCCCGCGTACGAATGGCTGGCGCGCCGCTGGGGCGCGACGATGGCGGCCGGAGCGAGCGCCGTTGGCGTGACTCTGATTTTGATCGTGCCGATCCTGCTCGTGATGATCGCGTTTGTGAGGCAAGGCGTGGACGCCGCGCAGTCGATCGAGCTGAAAATTTCGAGCGACCACTGGGTCTGGATCAATCATCTGTGGGCGCAAGTTCAGCAGCGTTTTCCCGGAACCAGCCCTGAGGATCTGACGAACACGTTGCGGCGCTACGGCGAGCAGGCTGCCGAATATGTCACCGCACGGCTCGGGACGATTCTGAAGCACACGGCAGAGTTTGTATTTCACCTCGGTGTCACGATTCTCGCGATGTTCTATATCTTTCGGGACGGCCATTCGATCGTCGCTCGGCTGCGAGAAGTACTGCCCTTTGAAGCGTCGCATCGCAATCGAATGCTCGCGGACGCGCGGAGCCTGATTTTCGCGAGTGTCACATCGAGCCTTGTTGCCGCGGCGGTACACGGCATCCTCGGCGGCCTGGCCTTTGTGGCGACCGGCGTCAGGGCGCCAATTTTCTGGGGCGTCATGATGGCGTTCTGTTCTTTTGTGCCATTGGTGGGTTCCGCGTTGGTTTGGCTTCCCGTGGCCATCAGCTTGATTGCCGGAGGCCACACAATCCGAGGAGTAGTCCTGATCATTTTCTGCGCGCTGATCGTTGGATCGGTGGACAACCTGGTGCGCCCGTGGCTCATCAGTGGACGAGCGGAGATGGGCGGGCTAGTGGTTTTCATCAGCGTGCTCGGAGGTATCAGTGTGTTCGGGCTGCTCGGCCTCGTGCTGGGTCCCATCATCGTTGCGACGGCAGCGAGCATGCTGGACCTGTACGCGCCTCGTGCCGCCGTTGGAAACACGTAGCCTCACGCATGTTCGCAGTGCGAGGGTGCCGTGCTAGAGTAACGCGCCTTGAAGGAATTGAAAGCAAATCGCGTGGCGAAAAACTCCAAACCGAATCATTCGGCGCTGACTCCGGACAAACTTCGCTGGCGCTGCGATCCCGCGCAGATCCCGTTCGCGACGACCTCTGAGGTGGAGCCGACCGGCGGAGATATGGGGCAGGACCGCGCCCTGCGCGCGCTGCGGATGGGCGTAGAAATGACGGCGTCCGGCTACAACCTTTTCGTCTGCGGTCTTTCGGGCACGAGCCGCGGCGGCATGATCGTCCGGATGGTGGAAGAGATGCATCCGGAGATCGAACCTGCGCCGGACCGCTGCTACGTCAACAATTTCAAAAATGCGGACCGCCCGCGTTTGCTGACGCTGCCTCGCGGTCAAGCCAACGCGTTCAAGAAGGAAGTCGAATCGGGGATCGATTTTCTGCGCCGGCGGATTCCCCAGGTTTTCGAGGGCGAACCCTTCCAGCGACAGAAGACGCGCATCGTCGAGCGCTTCACGCAGCGCGAAAAGGAATTGATGGATGACTTCACGCGGCGCATCGCGCGCGACCAGTTCGCTCTGGGCCGCATGCAGGTGGGCGCTGTGGCCCTGCCCGAAATTTTCCCGGTGCTCGAGGGACAGATGGTTCCCATCGAGGAAATTCCGAAGATGGTGCAGGAAGGCAAGCTCGAAAACGCCACGGCTGAGGAAATCGAGCGGAAGTACGACCAGTTTCGTCAGGAATTCACCGTCGTGTACCGACGCACGCTTTCGCTATCGCGCGAACTCGCGAGCGAGATGAGCTATCTCGAGCAGGAAGCCGCTTCGGTGCTTGTCGATGGCGTGATCGAAGAGCTCAAGGAAAAATATCCAAGCCCGCACATCGCCGAGTATCTCGAAGAAGTGCGGCACCACATCCTCGACAATCTCGACCCGTTCAAGGAGCGTGAGGGCGAAGAAGAGCAGCCTCCATCGGAGGGCGGCGGCGCGCCCAAGCCGGAGCGCACCGAGCGCGATCCATTCCGCGTGTACGGCGTCAACGTGATCCTTGCGCACAACGAGCACGACCGCTGCCCGGTGATTTTCGAAACGATTCCGACGTACGCCAACCTCTTTGGCACGGTCCACCGGAGCTATGAACCGCGCGGCGGCGCATGGAACTCCGATTTCATGGACCTGCGCGGCGGCTCGCTGTTGCGTGCTGACGGGGGCTTTCTCGTGATGTACGCGCTCGATGCCATGACCGAAACAGGCGTTTGGCGGACGCTCAAGCGCACGCTCAATCACGGCAAGCTCGAAATTCAGCCCGTGGACATGTTTTTCCCCTTCAGCGCGAGCGCGCTCAAACCTGAGCCGATCGATGTCCACGTGAAGATCATCCTGATCGGCGATCGCGAGATGTACGAGCTGCTCTACGACTACGAGGACGATTTCAAGAAGATTTTCAAGGTGCGCGTGGAATTCGACGAAGAGATGAAGTGGAACGACGAGGTCTACCGGCACTACGGCGGCCGGCTGCGCAAGCTAGTGGAAGACGAAAAGCTCCTGCATTTTGACCGGTCTGCAATCGCCGCGATTCTAGAACATGGCGTCCGAGTTGCGGGCAGGCGCGGAAAAATCACCACGCGCTTCTTCGAACTCGCCGACCTGGCCCGGGAATCCAACTACGCAGCGAGACAGGACGGCTGCAAGACGATCACCGCCGCGCACGTGCGGCAGGCGCTCGACGCCAAAATCGACCGCCACAATCTGCTCGAGACGAAGATTCGGGAAATGATCGAGCAGAATATGGTGTTCATCGATACGACAGGCGGGCGCACGGGCCAAGTGAACGGCCTGAGCGTCATGGAAATCGGCGGCTATGCATTCGGCAAGCCCGTGAGGATTACAGCTTCCGTGGCGCTGGGCAAGACTGGCATCATCAACATCGAGCGCGAGTCCAATCTAAGCGGCCGCTTCCACGATAAAGGCGTCCAAATTATCGCCGGTTATCTGCGGCGAACGTTCGCGCAGGATAAGCCGCTCTCGCTTTCAGCCAGCGTGTGTTTTGAGCAGTCTTACTCCGGAGTCGACGGCGATAGCGCCAGCTCGACCGAAATATACGCGCTGCTTTCGGCTCTCTCGGGCCTGCCGATCCGACAGGAGCTGGCGGTGACCGGCTCAGTGAACCAGCTCGGGGACGTGCAGCCGATCGGCGGCGTAAATCAGAAGATCGAAGGTTTCTACGATGTGTGTCTCTTGAAAGGCCTCACCGGCAGCCAGGGAGTTCTGATCCCCGCGGAAAACGTCGAGGACTTGATGCTCCGCGACGATGTGATCGAAGCCGTAGCAAAAGGGCAATTCAAGATCTATCCCGTGCAGACAATCGAGCAGGGAATCGAGATTCTTACGGGAGCGTGCGCGGGCAAGCGCGATGCTGCTGGGAAATTCGAGCCGGGCAGCATCTTCGCGAAGGCCGACGCGCGCCTGGCCGACATGGCATCAACGCTCAGCAAGTTCGAATAGCTGCTCGCGCTACGATCAATCTCAATATCCCAGTTGGCGCCTCATCTGCAGGTTTACCGTCATCGTCTGGGGACCTCGCTGCAGAAGCACTCTGTATTTCACAGCAGGCTGGCGAAATAAGCGGCGAATCTCGGCCAGCGACATATCCGCAGCGGCTTCGTCGTTGATGCCCGCGATGACGTCGCCCTTCTGAATCTTCGCATCAGCTCCGGGAGTGCCGGGCCATACTTGCGTTACTTCGAATCTTTTGAGATCTGGGCCGCCTGCAGCGAGCGCGATGCCACTCATGTCTTCCACTTCCTCGACGCGAATCTCGCTACTGGCATCGAAGTAGACCTGTTGGTGCGGATAATCCAGCGTCACGACGAAGCGGCGTAACATTGCCCCGCCGATCTCGCCCGCAAAACGCGCGTCGCTGTTTGCCAGCGAGCTTCCGCTCGAGAAAACGACGATGGGCGCGGCAACGGGAATAGAGCCGCCGATGTCGAATTCCCTCGCTCGGACCAGAAAAGCTCCGTCGTTCGGCAGAAAATCGACGCTGTGGATCGTCTTCACATGCGAGAGCAGCTTGTGCGTCTTGGAGAATTTCTGTGACACGATCAGTGAAGCGTCGAGAGTCGTGTCCAGGACGAAATCGCCTTCCGCCGCTTTCGTGTCCCCCATCGCGAGCCGCGCATGCAAGACCGGCAATCCCGCAACAAAATTGAGGCGCAGACTCTTGCCCTTGCCTGAATACTTGTAAGTTGCCGGATCGAAGAGCCGCACCGTTTGGCGAACGTAATTGATCTCGACAATCGCGCCGTCCAGAAAATCCTTCCCGAGCGACCCCTCGTAAGGGCGCCCCACCTGCGCACCGAAGTCTTTCCTCGATGTTTCCGTCAGTGACGCCAGCGAGAAATCGACGCCGCTCATATTCAGCACGGGAGACTGAAGCGTGGTGATTCCCAATTCCGCCGCTCGGACCGAATCGATGGTTGAAGCTGCGGCCGTCGTGTCGAGCTGCAAAAGGCTCGGTTGGCTCTGATTCACACCCGCGGGCAGAAAGACCAAGTAGTCGACAAATCTTGCGGGTATCTCCGCGACGTTGCCGCCGAAGTGAAACTGAGCTGACGCGGCAGGCTGCTGCGCGGTTGAGCCGGCTGCGAGGACCACGGCCGCGTGTCGCGCCGCGATCGCTGCAACGAGCACAGACAACACTGCTGAAAATCGTGCGGTTCGCCGTCTCATTCCGCCTCCGCTATCGGCGTATGCGCAGCCGAGCCACGACATTATACGAATCACGGGCCCGGAGCCAGATATCCGGCGCGGGCGAAGACTCGATATTGCATTCGATTCGTCTGCCTGGCGTCGGAATGGCTGCTGCTGCCGAGCACTTCGACGTCGAGCGGGTGAAATTGGTTGTCGTGAGCGGGAACGATGCCGAGGACGTATTGGTGGCGTAGAGTGACGGCGATTTCCCGATAGATGGACGCGAACTCCTTATCCGATTGCGGAAAATACGCGCGCCCGCCCGTAGTCGCGGCGAGCGCAGCGCGTCGTCGGCTTTCGCGAACCCTGCGGCGGTGATCGACTCGGCGAGGGCTTGCTCGTCAGCACTGCCAGTCGCCGACGTGGATTTCTTTTGTTTCGCTTTTTTCGGCGGCGCGGCACGCAAGGTGCCGCCGAGCGCGACCGAGAAAATCACCACGTCGTTGCCGCGCAATTTCTGCACGAGAGAATCCCAGCGAGCGGGAGCAGAGGAATCAAGTCCTGTTGTGAGAACGACGATCGCTTTTTTGCCCGTCACGGGCGCGAGCCAATCAAGCACGGTCGAGAGGGAATCATAGAAATTCAGATCGGCCATGCCGATCGTATATTGTGGCTTACTGAGCGCGGCGAGCAGGGCGGGTTTGTCGGCGGTAAACGCGAGAGCCGGGTGAGGCGCCGCGTCGTAGGTCACGAGAGCGACCTCATCGTCCGGCGCGAGGCCGTCAAGGAGCGAGTACGCCGCAGCCAGATGCTGTTCGCTGATGAGGTAAACCGCGGGGCTCGTCTCGAGCAGTACGAGCACTTGCGCCGGCGCTTCGACGGGCTCAAAAAACGCGATGGGCTGCTCGACTCCATTGTCGAGAATTCGAAAGCTGCTCTGCACAAGTCCGCCGACGAAATTTCCGTGGTGATCGAGGACGCTCGCCTCGATTTTCACGAGTTCGGTTGCAGACTGAATCGGGCGCTGCGCGACCGGGCCGCGTTCCTGGGCCAGACACGCAAGCGCGGATAGAAACAGTATCGGGCAGAGAACGCAGCAACGATTCAGGCGCGGAGGGCGCCGCGCCCTACTGAATGTACGAATCAAAGTACACGCCGTTGGCGTCCTTCCACCAACCGCTCAACGAGATGTGGAGATAGTTTGAGATCGTATCGAGCTTGAGCGAACTCAGATCGGGCGGCTTCGCTCCGTTTGTCTGATTCGCGGCCTGGCTTATCTGGTTCACGAAGTTTTGCAAAAGCTTTTGCCACGGAATCTGACTGAGGTCTGCGCCGCCCAATCCGGAAAGTTTTTCCGGCAAATGGGAGCGCAACTGCGCGTACTGGGGATTCGCAAAAACTCCAGCCGCCGGATCGGCAGCCTCGGGCGTAACACGCTGCATCGCTCCCCGTAGCAGCGCCTTTCGTGGTGCGACGATCAACATTTGCGGCGTCACGGCTGCGTAGTAGAACTTTCTGCGGCTCTGGCGGGTCACGGGATCGGTGTACGGATAGGCGATGTCGAGAATTGTCGCCGGGCCTGACGAGTCCTCATTGACGATCATCGTGCCGATCACCGCGCGGAGAACGCGCAGCACGGCGTCGGGGTTTTGAATCGTCGCGGCATATACTTGCTCGGACGTTCCGTCGTCGGAGTAGGACGTCGTCGACGCAAATTCTCCAGTGAACAAACTGAGGGCCTCCGGAATCGACATGCCGATGTACCCTTGGGCCGCTCCCTCGAGCGCGCCGATTTGTGCGGCCTGGGACGGTTCCAGATTCGCGAATAAGGCACCGCGAATCACCTGATAGATCGCCGCGTAGTTCATGCGCGACATGCTGAACGCCGAACCGGCTTCGACGAGCGGCTGTGCCTGAAATCTGGCGCTGCTGGCCCCCGCCACATCGAAAAGACCTCCGGGCGACGTATCCCCCAGGACTGCTCCGCGCATGCGAGTCGCTTCTCCGTCGAAACTCACGCCGCCCGCCATCACGTGAATCTTCTCAAGATGGACGCCCTTCGCAATTTGAAGCATCGACTTCGAATTCTTCTCCGTCGGATTCCACTGGCTCAGGTCGGGGACGCGGACGAAGTACTCGAGCGCCGCACTTTCACCGACATACCTCCGCGCCTGCGTGAAGTCGGGCGTCTGCGCGAGCGATGTGACCGGAGCACCAGCACTTCGGAAACGCGTAATGAGGTCCTCGACGACGTTCTTTTGGTCCGAAAAGACGAAGTAATTTCCCGCCTGCGCGCTGTAGGAGACGCTCTTACCCTGTGTACGCACCTCGACGGACGTTCCTCCGAAGTCGTACTTCGTCACTTCCGCGGGAGCCTTGCTGTTTGCTGCGGCCGCCGTTTTCCACTTTTGTATTAAGTCGGCCTTTCCGGCCGCGTCGTACACCATGAAACTCGCAAATGGCGAGTCCGACTTATCCGCCGTTTCCGCCGTTGCCTTGCTTGAATTCATTACAACACCGAATACGAGCGGATTGTCGAGGAACGACGCTACGTCAGGCAGAAGCGACGCAGCAGCGGCCGGATCGGCGGATTTTGGCACGTGCTGCTGAAAGCTAGCAGCGGCTGCAGCCCACATAGAAGCAAAAGCCGGGTCATGAATGAGTTGCAAAACGTGATTCTTCTGCTGCGCGTCGGCGAGGGATTTGCTGCCGCGCCACCCCACATAAACGACGGTGTTTGGCGACAGCCGTTGCACGATTGGCGCCATCTGCGCGAACACTGGCGCACCGACGGTCAGGCATGCGAGCGCAACGCCCAAACAGCGAAACTGGTACAAGCGGGAGAAACGCCCTCGGATCGGGTTCACACGTGCCTCCTCCGCTTGTGTAGCCAACGTCGCGGCAATCTCAAGCGGTCTGCTTGGGGTAGAGTCCTTCTCTACGCATCAGAATGACACGACGCGGAAGCCCGCTATGTGAATTGTGAGCGGTACGTTCGTTATCAGCTAACCCTGAACCTATTCGCCCGGGGGCGTGGCCGCAGGCGGCGCGGCCGATGCAGACTTCGGCGTGCTCAAGTAGCCCTTCACGGAGTCCTTGCCCACGTCGAAGACGACGATCTCGTAGGGCGCGCGAACGCCGCGCACGTAGAACTGAATCGGTTCGCCGGCCGTTCGGTCCTTCTTTTCGATGACTTTGTCGTCGGCGACTACGTTGACCGTGTATTTGTATTTCTTCGGGTCGACTTTCTTCAGCTGCACCTGAATCGGGCCGACGTGATCGGGGCCCTTGGCCGACCTGTTGAGCGTGAATTCGAAGATATCGCGCTCGCCGAGCCTTCTCAGCTCTTCGACCTCGTCGTGGTTGCGCGCGATCAAGCCGCTCTGCACGCCTAGATCGCCTTTCATGCTCTGCATGGCGCTCTTGGTGGCTTCGAGGTCTGCCTTGGTGTTGTTGAGATCAGTTTGGGTACCGCTCAACTGAGTGGCCATCTGCCCGAACTTGGTCGTTGTGTCGGATTGGACCGCGCCGATCTGCTGGCGCAATTGCACGTCGCTCTTTTGCTGCTCAGCCTTTACGCTCTGCGCAAGACCGCGTGCGCGGGCCAGCTCATCTTCGGTCAGACCGAGCTTCTGCGATGTGACGTCCAGTTGCCCTTTCAGGTCCGCGATTCGCGAATCCGTCTTATCGAGCTCAGCGGCCATGGCCACTGTTTTCTTGTTGGCGTCTTCCTGAGCCTTGCGCAAATTCTGCCGCTCGGCGTAGGTCGCGTACAACAGGTAACCCACCAGCGCGAATGCCACGACGAAAAGGATCGTTACCCACCGCGGCAGCACGGCCGCTTCGACGGCCGGCGTTTCGGATGGTGGTGTACTTGGGGTCAAACTCATCAGGCCTCCTTGGAGAGCCGGCCGCAGCCGCGCTCTGGTTGGCGAAATTATCTCCGAGCCGGGCCGCGAAGTCTATCCTCCGGGCGCTCGGTGTTGCGCTGATTACGTGGCCAGCTTGCCTCGACGGAAGTAGTCAGCCCGCCTCTCGGCGTGAAATCTCCCCTTACGCGGCACCACACAGGCTGCGTAGCCGCGACGATGTCGCGAAGGATTCGGTTGACTGCGTTTTCGTAAAAGATTCCCAGATTGCGGTATGCCAAGAGATACAGCTTCAGCGCTTTCAGCTCCAGGCAGAGCTTCTTGGGCTCGTATTCGATGGTGATGGCGCCATAATCGGGCAAGCCGGTCTTGGGACAGACCGAGGTGTACTCGGGCACGCGAATGGTGATTTCGTAGCCGAGATACTGGTTCGGCCAGGTTTCAAGCGCTGGCAGTTTCGCATTGATTCCTGCACGGGCGTGATCGGACGTATAGCCGGGCATTTGAATTTCCCCTCAAATTCCTATACACACATTCTACACGGGCAACGGATATCTGTGATTCTGCGTATTGCCGCACCGGAAGGTTTTGGCTATCCTATCGCGCACTTGGCGGAGGGTAATCCCGGAAATGATCTGTCCTCAGTGCCGGAGTGCGGACTGTTATCGTTCGCGCCGCGGCGGCGTACTCGATTTCTTAGGCACATTCGCCGGTTTGAGACCCTGGCGCTGCCACACCTGCGATTTCAGATTTTACGCCTGGCGTGTGGCCGTTTCCTTCGAGGGATACGCTCACTGCCCCCGCTGCGGGAATTTCGATCTCGATCACATCGCCCGCGACCGCGTCGGGCCGGGTCTCTGGCCGACACTGCAGCGATTTCTAGGGCTTCCAGCCTACCGCTGCGATCCATGCCGCGAGAAATTCTTTACTCTGCGGCCCTATCGCCGCATCGTTCCATCGATGATTTCCGTCGCCGAAGAGAAAGTCGCGAGTTCCTGAAGACAATTGCGAGTTGTTTGGGAGATGTACTGTCGGTGCGATGAAAACTACTCACCGGTCGGAGACTGCATAACCGCCGGATCGGGTCCGCCGAGCGAGACCAGTAGGCGCCGAAGCTTAGCGCGATCCTCAAGACCCATTCCTACCATTTCGAATCCAGCTTGATGCGATCGCACGAAACGCACGACAGCTTGCATATTGATCGAGCGCAGTCCTGCAGGAATCTTCAGCGTCGCTTCAGTTCCGACAGCCAACTGGATATCGCCGCTCAGCAGGCCACCTTCCAGGCTCAGCACGCTGATCGCAGATGAGTACTTGCCTCGCGGCGAGGTGATCACTGCCGGAACGCTGCGCGGCAGCCGTATCCGCCGGTAGCGACGGTGCCGCACGACATCCCGGTCGGGAATCGGATCGAGCGGCGCGAGCGCCATCACTTTCGCATCGAGACCCGAGTGAGGCAGGAAGGCCTGGATCCATTCAGGATCCAGCTTCACGAGCGCTTGGGCGGCCGCCGTGCGGATTTCTTCGGGATACGCCCAGCCGAACGCCTTCCGTGACTCGACAAAGCGTCGCAAATGTCCGGCCGCCGCAGTTGCCCGCATCCGTCCCAGCGCCTCGATTGCTTTCACACGAAGATATTCGGCGCCTTGCTGCAGAATGTCTCCTTCGGCCAAGCGCAAGAGCTTTGGTGCGGTTACGGGGTCGCCGCACATTCCGATTTCGTCAAGCGCCAGAGGCAAAACCATGGGATCGATCTTCTCCAGCAGATTCGCGAGGAGTTGGCCCCGCTCGGGCGCTCCGGCAACGGAAAGCTGGCGTATGACCGCATCGTGGAATCCGCGCCCGCCGTGACGCAAGCGCAACGGCAGAAGATCGTCCACTGCGCTCGGATCGAGGCGGCTGAGCAGTCCGACGATCGTCGCTGCCTTGGCAGGCTGCTCGGACTTGAGCATTTCGCGCAAATGCCTCGTGCAGCCGGTTCCGACCGTCTTCGCCAGCTCGACGATACTTTCTCGCTCGCTGCGCCGCCCCGCACGCGCGAGCCGCACCGCCAGTTGCTCTCCGGCGGCTTGCGGCACACGCATCAGCACCCCCACCAGGCCTTCCGGCATCGCGTCGGCGCTGAGCGCCTCTTCGATGAACTCGGCGATGCGGTTTTCCACACCGATGCGAGGGCGCAGACTTTGCGCCCACGTAGGGCGAATCTCTTCGAGATCGGCAAGCGAATCGAGCGCCTGTTGCATCGCGCGGTAGTAGCGGCGTGAGGCCGACTCTTGGCTCAGCCGGACGAACGCGGCGCTCAGCAAAGTCTGAAGCTCGGCGTCTTTCTCGGCGGCCAACTGCTGGCCGATCTGCGCAAGCGCGTCCTGCAATCGCTGGCTTGCCGCTTTGCTGTACAGCTCGGCCAATTGCCCAAGGCCGATCGCGGCTTTCTTACGGGCCTCGGCATCCTTGTTTCGCACGCACGCCGCATACTTGAGCAGTATGTCGGCGGCGGCATCCGATTCGCCGCGGCCCATCAATTCCTCGACGTATTGCTGCACGTTGCGCGGAGGGATGCACCAGGCTTCGGACGACGTGAGCACGGCGCGTTTTCCGGACTCCGGCACCGCAGCCCAGAATTGCCGGTCGAGCACGTCGGCGTGCGACTCAACCGAGAGTCCGGCCGCAGCCATCTTGTCCTCGCGAGCTTTGAGCAGCTTGCGCAGCGTTTCCAGTTCGCCGCTCATCTTGTCGAGCATCTGCCTAACCGCGTTGACGCGCACCTCGCCTCGCTGGAAGCGGTCGAGCGCGAACCGAATTGCCAGATCTTCAGCCAGCCGGAGCAGCGTCGTCTCATCGATCTTCGCCGAAGGCGTTTTGGCAACAACGCTCGCCAGTGCCTGCCGAAGTGTGACTTGAGCGTTTTGTGGGAGCGACGCGAGCTTTTGCTGCCAGGTCGTGGGATCGAGCTGTTGAGGATTATTGCCGTGCGTCGCTTCGCCGAATTGCGCGAGCAGGCGCAGCAAATTTTGCATTTCAGTTTCGCTCAGCGGTTGCACTGTCGCTGAGCCGCCAGCGGCCCCGCCAGCCAGATAACCGCCGGCGCTCGCGGTTCCGGCGCCGGCACCTGTGTCGCCTCCGGAGCCAGTTCCAGTCGCGCCACCAGTACCTGCACTCAAGCCCGATGTCGTCGCACCGCCAGTTCCCGCACCTGTGCCCGACTCTCCGCCGGAACCCGGACCACTTCCCGGGCCAGCGCCAGGACCTGAACCGGGTCCGCCATGCGCGCCCTCCGCCGCAGCGATCAGTTGAATCATCTTCTCGGGGCTACGGAACCAGTCCTGGACGCGATCGGCGTCGGCGCCTAGAGTCTTTGCTGTGAGCTGTGCAGCGACCCGTGCTTCAGAGAATGCCGCATCCTCGGCGACGAATCGGATTTCATTGACACGAACACCACCTGAAGTGTTTTTCCCGAAATAGAACTCGAGCCGATCGCTTAGCGAACCCGCCTTCGGGTTGCTCTCGATGAAGGCTCGAACGAGGTTTTCAAATTCCTGTCGCTCCACATGGGGATGAAAGGCGATACTCGCGACGCCCGAGCTATTCAGGAGTTCAGCGAAGCTCCTTTCGGCTTGCGTCGCTTCCAGCGGCACGCCGTCGAGCAGAAGCTGCGAACCGGAGGCTCCCAGAAGTAAGCCTGCGTCACCCGAGGCACGAAGAGCCTCACCAAGCTCGTTCCAAGTGATCTCGAATTGAGTGGCGGACCGAGCGTGATCTAACCCATAGAGCCGAGCGTACTTAAACAGTACATTGAGGCTCCGAACGAAGGCCCTTGCATTCGGGATAGTAGATTCGGTGGACACCGTCAGCTCGCTTGACAGGGGCGCATCTCCTGCGACTTCGAGAGTACTGGAACGAGTTGGTGCGAGGTATGGTACGGATGTACCAAGGTTTCAGAACAAGCAACTGGCTTGCCTAAGGCTAGGCGGGCAGTCGAACCTCGACGCCGAGGTCGCGCACCGCCGGACGTACCCGGCGGATCACCTCGCTGGCCCAGAGCTTGTCGCTGAGCAGAACCAGCGAGCCGTCTTCGAATGCACAGATGGCGCAGAAGGAGTATCTGGGGTAAGCGGCATGGTAGGCGTCCACCCCGCGGCTTGCCAGGCCCCGCTCCAGGTCACTATCGCCGGCCGAAACCAGCCCGCCGGCGCGCGCCCCGAAGGTTTCAGCCTCGAATCGCTCGATTAGCGACTCAAGTTCTGTCGCTCCCGCTGTTGGCACGACGATCGACTTTGGCGTGGCCTCGTGATAGCTGATCTGGTGGCGGTCGCAGTAGTCGCGGACGCGGTCGACGTGGCTGAAGAAATCGAGTACCCATGGCTCCTGGCCTGCCGTTGCTTCGAGCACGCGGGTCCAGATTCGCGCCGCGTCTTCGCCGCGCACCGGTTCGCGATTCTCGTCGTCTTCGACGAGGTCGAGCCCGACAGCCTTCACGTCCGCTCCCAAATCAAGCGGCTCGATATCGAGGATGTACATTTAGTCGTCGCTTTCTGCTTCGGGAGGAAACTGCTCGCGGAATGCAGGCGACTGCTTTCGGACTTCCAGCCAATCGAAAAACGCATCAGGAGTTTCCAGCCAGATCGCAAACCAGTGCGCGATCTCTTCTTTCTCCGCGCGCTTCTGGGCGTCAACTTTGTGATTCCGCGCGATCATTTCCGCGCGACGCCGCCCGAGGCGCGCCACCTCGCGGACACGCTCCGCCGCTGCGCGCTCGCCTTCGCTCTGGAACTTTCTTAGCAATTCGTCAAGCCGCACCAGGCACATCTCGGCGTCGTCGAGGGTCGAGAAATGCAATAGGTCGGTGAACTCTTCTTCGTACTTACCTTCAGCATCGGCGTTCGTAGACCACGCGACGCGCAAACCCGCTTCTTCCAGAACACTTACAATGTAATCAGGCGACGTTTTGCCCGCGGCGCCGTGCTGTGCGATTAACTGCCGCCGAATTTGTTCGATCTCCGCAGCTGTAAATCGCGGCTTGCCCATTCCACGTGCGGTCTCCAAAATGAGCGCCTTCTTTGTCGGCGACTCGCCGGAGCCGTGCTTGCTGGGATGGCTTGCGCTCAAGGGAGGCCTCAGTGAGCCGTCTTTTTGGATGCAGAATCTGATCCTGACGCGTCCGCAGCCAGGCGGCGCCGCAGGCGCGCGACATTGCGATTATGCTCCGCAAGGGTGCGGCTGAAGAAATGGCCGCCTTCGTCATCGGCCACGAAGTAGAGATAGTCGGTTGATGCCGGCTCCAGAGCCGCACGGAGAGAGGCTTCGCCCGGATTCGCAATCGGACCCGGTGGCAGCCCGCGGTGCGTGTAGGTGTTATACGGAGATGCGACGCGCAAATCCTTGGGGTGAACGTCTTTGATCGGATGCTCCTCAAGTGCCATTGCGTACTGCACGGTCGGATCGCATTGGAGCGGGTGATCGAGCCGAAGGCGATTGTAGAACACTCCTGCCACGATTGGCCGCTCCGTCGGTATCGGCGTCTCGCGCTCGACGAGCGAGGCGAGCGTTACGACTTGCGAAGGTGTGAAATTCTCGGGCGGCGGTGAGTCTGCCGGAACCAGCGTTTCCCACACGCTGCGGAAATTATCAACCATCCGCTTCACCGCCTGCTCGCACGATGTATGGCGCGTAAATTCATACGTCGAGGGGAAGAGAAATCCCTCGAGACTCTTCGCTTGGGGAGCGAGATCCCAGACGAGCGAGGTATCATGCGCCGCCGCCAGAAAATCCTGCCGGCTGCAGATACCCTGCCGGTCGAACTCTCCGGCGATGTCGAACATCGTCCAGCCTTCGGGGATGGTCACCGTGTGCACGAATATCTGACCGTGCGAAATCTTCCAGAACACTTCGCGCGAATTCAAAGGACGATCGATGAGATATTCGCCGGCCTGTAAGTGCTTTCGAAAATGCCAGTCGGCGAACAATGTAAATGCGAGCCGGTTGCGGATCACCTCGTTTTCGCGAAGAATACCGGCGATTTTCCAACGAGACGATCCGTGTGGAATGTCCACGAAAACTTTTTCGGGCCGATGACCTCGATACGGCCGGCTGATCTGAGAATCGAGCCACGCGGCGCTCGCGCCGAGCGCTGATATCGCCAGAAGTGCCAACAAGCCGAGTCGGCGCATCTACGGCTAGCTCCTCTTCTTCGTGCTGCTGCTTGTCAGCAACCGCTTAGCGCCGAGATATTCACGCAGCAGGATCGCTGCTGCGACGTCGTCCAGATGCCCGCGCTTTTTTCGCGATCCTGCCAAGAACTCGGATGCCATCTGTTGGGCTTCCCAGCTGGTGAGTCGCTCGTCCATGAGATCGACTTTGATCCCTAGTTCCTTCGTCAGGCGCGCAGCGAATCGCACTGCTTCGTCCGCCATTTCGCCGGCTTCGCCGCTCATGTGCACGGGATGTCCCACTACGATTTGCGTCACGCCATTCGCTCGGCAAATTGCCCGCAGGCGGCGGATGTCGCCCTGGCGGTTCGTCCGCACGAGTATTGCAAACGGCTGCGACGTCATGCCGAGCTCGTCCGATAGTGCCAGACCGATGCGCTTCCGGCCGTAATCGATCGCCAGAACGCGCCCCCGCGCCGTTTCGCCCTTTGCCGCCTCAGGAATTTCGCCGATTCTCGCGCCCGCCGACATCATCACGTCTTCGATCATTATACGCGACGAACAACAGTCGAAAGCTGTAACTGGGACGCTTGAGTCTGAACTGCAATCCATTTTGATAACGGGGAATATCGCTAGGGCATTGCCGAAGATTCCTACGGCTGGCGGCCGCGCTCGCCGCTTTCCCAAGCGGGCCAAAACCCTTCGGTCTTCATCTCGTCGGCGAGGCCCGATTGCTTCAACAGCTGTTCGATTTCGGAGCGGGATTGGCGGTGGGCAACCGGCTCGCTCGTATCTGCGAGCGCGTAGGCCGTGATTGCGGCGATTCCGGTCTGCTTCTTGAGTGCAGGAATGTCGACTTTGTCGAATGTGTCCGAGCTGGCGTGATAATTGAGGATGTAATTCGCAGGCTCCTGATTCGGGTCGAGCGTGAGAATCCCTTCGAGCATGAAGTCGAAGCCGTCCGTGTCGATGGTCGCGTCCGTCGTAAAGTCCTGCACGCCATATTGCGCGAGCGGCGCAAGCGCTTTGCGCACAGCCGCGACGGCGTCTTTGCGCCCGCCCAAGGAATAGCCCGTCACCGCACCGGTTCCGCCGTCGTAGATGATCGCCGCGCTAATGTGGTCGAGCTCGACGCGATGCGCGCGTGTGTAGGCCCGCGAACCCAACATCCCCTGCTCTTCGCCAGTGAACAGCACGAATCGAATCGATCGCCGCGGAACCGAACCCGACGCGCGAATCACGCGCGCCGCATCGATCACCATCGCGGCTTCGCAGCCACCATCGAGAGCGCCGGTTCCCAAATCCCATGAATCGAGATGCGCACCCAGGAGGACGAACTCGTCCGGCTTCTCCCGCCCGCGGATTTCGGCCACCACGTTTTCCGATTCGACCGGACCCGTCACGTGATTTGACATCTCGAAATGAAGACGGACCTTCTGTCCTCCGCCCAGCAGCGTCGCGATCCGCTCCGCGTCTTCCCGCGCCACGATTGCCTGCGGCAACGGCTCGAGGTGCCCGTCCGTAATTTCGGTGTGGCGATAGAGCTGATGGCCGGGCCGCGTGGACATCCAAAGGATCGCTGCCACGCCGGCCTTCTTGGCACGATCGATGATTCCCGCGTCGATCTTGTATTCCTTGTCCAGGTCGTCCCATGTGGCGAGCACTTTGGCGTGAACCAGAATGATCGCGCCTTTCGTGGCAGCACCTGCCTTGGCGAAGCCAGCTTCGTCCCCTAGGCCCACATCTACGACATCCGAGGTAATTCCGCCTTGTGGAGTGGGCGGCGACCATCCGACCGAAACTAAGCGCACTGGAAAAGGTGCGGGCGCCAAAATTTCCACATGGGTCTGGCCCTCGCTCCATCCGACCGGCACTGTAAACCTTTCGGTGTGCACGCTATCCACTCGGGCTCGATGGAATGCTTCGACAGCCCATTGCACCGCGCGTTCGGCCCGCGGCGATCCGGTCAGGCGACCGCCGATCGTGTTAGTCAGGTAGCCGAGATTCTCTTCCAGCGGCGAAGCGCCGAGCGCGTTCTGCATCATCGTGGGTGCCAACTCGGCACAGGACTTTTCCACGGAGCACGCCCCGGTTCCACTGGGAACCTGCGGCCAGTCCTGCGGAGGTTTGATCGGAGCCAGCTGGGCTGTGGAAATCTCCAGTGCAAACACGAGCACCGCGGCAATCGCAGTGAATCGGCCAGCGACATGCAGGGCATGCCGGCTCAACAACCTGGGCTCAAACGTTCGTCGAATCATCGTGGTTTTCCGGCGCGCTCTAACGAGATTATAGCCACCGAGCAACGTGGGCGTCACATTTCGAACGGTAAGAGCCTGTGGAAAACCGCCCTGCTACGGAAGAAATTTCCGCATGGCGGAAACTTCTACACGGCTTTTGGCGCACAACGGCACGGCGCGCTCTCCGATGTGTTTCGCTCCGCGCACGTTAACGAAGTGAAAAACTTTGGCAACGTATCTGCCTGCAAATTCCTCGCGCGGTTCACTTTTCATTTCATTCGTGCATTTGGCTCCGGGGATGTTGGGGGATTCTAATCTTCCTCGGCGCCGCAGCAGTTCCCGTTTTAGCATCAACTCAGCCCGGCAGCTCGCGTCAGGAATTGAGGTTAAATCCAGAGAAGCTGCCCCGACACCACCCCGGGGCGGGGACGGGAAGGCCCAGTTTGAAGAAAGTACGTGTAATTTCGAGGTTTACTCCAAGCGCGAAGAAGCACGAATCTACGCCGGCTAGTTCTTTTGTCTTCTGCGAAAAATCCACAGGCATCGCCCAGTTCCAGGCGGATTCAGGCTCTGATCTGCATGCAGCAATGGAACGGATGGCGAGCCTGCTCGCCATGCAGTGTCTTGTTCGTGGCTGCGAACCGGGCGACTACGCCATCCTAGTCCCCGCAGAGCGATCGCTGAGCAACCGCTTGACGGCCAGAGCCAAGGAGCTTCTTGCGGAAGGGCTGGCGCTCGCCAATCCGGTTGCGCTCAGTCCGAGGCAGCGGGAGATTCTTCACGCTGTGGTCTGCAGTCGGGCGAACAAGGAGATCGCGGACAAGCTCAACATCACGGTGCGAACGGTTAAGTTCCATATTTCCACCTTGCTGAGCAAGTTCGGCGTGGACAACCGAGCTGAGCTGGCGCGTCGCGCCACCGGCTTCCTGCGAGCGGGGGCTACTGAAGCCGGAGCGCTAGAGCTCGAATTACCCGCTGCAGAGCCCAGGCGAGTGGATTTGCGCCCGGTTGGCCTCGAGCCGACTCTTCACGTGGCGTCGAAGAATCGCAGCGTGCGCTTCGCTCAGCGCATGCTGAGCGCCTGACCACGAACGCCCGCTCGAATTGATCAGTGGTCCATGTGCATGCCGCTCGGCATGGGCATCGACGTGGCAGGAGTGCTGGTCGTCTCGCCGAAGACCTTCCGCGCCGACGGCGGAAGCTTTTCGATGTCGCTCAGAAAGGTCACCACCTGCCAGGTCTGCGTATCGTTCAGCGTGTTTCCCCAAGCGGGCATTCCGGTCCAGCGAATTCCGTGGCGAATGATGTAGAAGTTTGCGCTCTCCGACATGTCCGGAGCCTCGTGAAAGAATCCGGGCACTGCGGGGTAGAACGACTTCGCGAACTGGCTATCGGGATTCGAAGGAACACCGTGACAGCCGGCGCAGTGGTCGAGATAGAGCTTCGCGCCCGCAGCGATATTATCCTCGGTCGCTGCGACAGGATTCTTCTGTTCGGGAGCGCGACGATCGGTGGATGCATCGACAGCCGCCATTGAAAGCCGTGCCTCGATGAATGACGGCCGCTGGTCAGCTGCGAAGTCGACATACCCCTGCTTCAGCGCGAACCACGCGCCTGCAATTATGGCAACCAGCGCGAAGAAAATGCCCAATAAAAAGTTTTTCATTGCAGCGGCGCCCCTTTGTTGCGTCCGATCATTTCCATTCTAGTTTTTTCACGTCGATGCTCGGCGGCGGGAATTTCATGTGCATGCCTTCCATGGTCTCCGCGATGATGTGCGACACGGCGAGATTGCGGAACCATTTCTTGTTCGAAGGAATGATGAACCACGGTGAGTGCGGCGTGCTGCACTTCGAGAGGACGTCTTCGTAGGCCACCGTGTATCCGTCCCAGAATTTGCGTTCGTCGAAATCGGATTCCGAAATTTTCCAGCGCCGGTCGGGATCGTCGATTCGTTGCTGGAAGCGCTTCTTCTGCTCATCCTTGCCAATGTGCAGAAAAAATTTGATGATCCTGATCCGGTTTTCGCGCAGCAATTTCTCGAATTCGTTGATTTGGTCGTAGCGCTTCGACCAAACCTCCTTCGGCACGATGTTGTGGATGCGCACCACAAGCACGTCTTCGTACACCGACCGGTTGAAGATTCCGATGTCGCCGTATTCGGGGACGGCGTGATGGATGCGCCAGAGATAATCGTGCGACATCTCCTCGGCCGAGGGTTTCTTGAACGACGTCACGTGGCAGCCCTGTGGATTGCAACCGGTCATCACGTGTCGAATGGTTCCGTCTTTCCCGGCTGCGTCGCGGCCTTGCAGGACGATCAGCAGAGCGCGCTTGTGCTCGGCGTAGAGCAGGTACTGCAGCTTGTCGATCCGCTCGATTGCCTTGTCGAGGCTGGCCTTCATCTTGGCGCCTTTTTCCCAGCCGAGCGTCTCCTCGGGATCCCATTTGTCGAGCTTCACGCTCTTGCCCGGTGTGACCATCAGCTCTTTGGTGAAATTCGTCGCCATTTCGATCGCCCCTCCGAAAGCTCCGTAGTGGCCGCCAATTCATCGCAGCGTTTCCGGCCCACGCTGCCATAGTGGAACTGGCATCGCAAGGACCGAGTGTCCCGAACAAGCGGCTCTTCGTTAGAGGAGCCAGCGCTACCCGTCGCAGGAATGCGTTCCCTCGTTCGGTGAGGTCTTCGCGAACCGCTCAGCGTGTCTGGAAACGTATTGACACGGTGAGAGTTACATCCGAGTCACGCTTTTTTCATCAGGGATGCACCGTTCCGAAGTATCATATTGTTTCGAACCTGGCGTACCTCCCATGGCAACGATTACATCGGACGTCCTGACGTCTCCGCCGACGGCTCCGCAGACGGCGCCCGAGAAAGGGCCGGCAAAGAGCCAATATCCCGGCGCGCTGGTGGTCGTCGAGGGAATCGACGGCTCGGGCAAAAGCACGCAGCTCTACCTGCTCAAGCGCTGGCTGGAGATCAGTGGCTACCGGATTCACTTCACGGAGTGGAACTCTTCGCCGCTGGTGAAATCCGCCACGCGGCGCGGCAAGCAGCGCCGTCTTCTCACGCCGACAACCTTTTCTCTGTTGCACGCCGCTGATTTTGCCGATCGCTGCGAGCGGCAGATTCTGCCGCTGCTTCACGGCGGCTATCTCGTCCTTGCCGACCGCTACATCTACACCGCGTTCGCGCGCGACGCCGCGCGCGGCTGCTCTCCGCACTGGCTGCGCAACCTTTACAGCTTCGCGCCCGTTCCGGACATCACCTTTTATTTCCGCGCGCCGCTCGACGTCGCGGTCAACCGCATCGTTGCGGGTCGGCCCAAGCTTAAATATTACGAAGCGGGCATGGATCTCGGGCTTTCCCTCGACCGCGCCGAAAGCTTCCGCATTTTTCAAGAACGCATTCTGAACAACTACGACCAGATGATCGAGACGGATAACTTCGTCCTGATGGACGGAACGGTTCGCGTCAATAAGCTTCAGAAGCTCATGCGCGATCTGGTGGGCGAGCGCGTCGATCTCGCAAGATTTGCGCCGAAAAAGAAATGAAGCGCGCCCGCTCCAATTCCGGTTCCAACGGCTCGTCGAACGGGCATCGGCCGAAATCCGCGAAGAAAGGCAAGAACGGCAACAGCGATCTCACCTCGCGCTTTTACGGAATCCCGCTTCCCGGAATCAAGCCAGAAGAACTGAGTGGCAGCCTGATCGTCGTTGAAGGAACCGACGGCTCAGGCCGCTCGACGCAGATTTCCCTCCTCACCGAGTGGCTCGAATCCGAGGGCTTCGCTGTCCAGACGATGGGCTTGCGGCGGTCTTATCTGGTCGGCGAAGATATCGACGCGCTTCTCGCCGAAAACGCCGTCACGCGACTCACGCTCGCGTTGATGTACAGCACCGATTTCTTCGACCAGCTCGAGCGCCGCATTTTGCCTGCGCTGCGTTCGGGGTTGATTGTTCTCGCCGATCGCTATATCTTCACGCTGATCGCTCGCGCGGCGGTCCGCGGGATCAGCCGGGACTACGTGCACGGAATTTACGAGACGGCGCTGCGTCCTGATCTGACCTTCTGGCTGAATGTCCGGCCGGAAGTGGCATTCGACCGCGAGTTCAAGAAGTCGCAGACGATCAGCTACTGGGAGTCGGGTCGCGACATGTCGCTTTCAAACGACCTGTTCCAGTCGTTCATCCGCTACCAGTCGATGATCAAGCGCGAGTTCGAATATCTTTCGAAAAGGCACGGCTTCATCGAGCTCGATGGCGAAGCAAGCGTTTCCGAGGTGAATCGCGCGCTGCGCAAGCGCATCGCGTCGCACTTGGGAATTCGCAGCACGCACTACAAGCCTTCGCACGCGCTCGCGCACCTCTGGCGCTAAAAGACGAGTGGCCGCCCCAGTCCAACTGAGCGCGATCGACGCCGGATCGAACGCCATTCGCCTCGTCGTCGCGCGAGCTACTTCTCCGCAGCAGATTCAAATTCTTGAGACCGAGCGCGCCTCCGTGCGTCTGGGCCACAACGCATTCACGCATCGCATGCTCGCTGACGACACGATCGCCCGCGCATCGCGCGCCTTCCGCCACTTCCGAGATCGCATGGATCACCACCACGTGAGCGCCTATCGCGCCGTCGCTACGTCCGCCGCGCGCGAGGTCCGCAATTGCCGGCGGTTGATGGAGCGCATCCGGCGCAAGAGCGGAATCGAGCTCGAGATTATCAGCAGTCAGGAGGAAGCGCGCCTAGTCTGCTCGGCGGTGCATTGGGCTCTCGGCGATCGGGTCCACCCGCGACTGATCTTTGATCTTGGCGGCGGAAGTTTGGAACTGAATTTCTTCGACCGAGGCCGGCTGCAGCAGCGCGTGGCCTTACCCCTCGGAACGATTCGCCTGATGGAGACATTCGCGATTGAGGGCGCGATTGACGAAGATCGCTTGCGGCGGCTGCGTCACCATATCCTTTCGTTGCTGCGCAGCTCCATGCCCAACCGGCCGCAACTTTCCCGCGCGATCGCGGTCGCATGCGGAGGTAATGCAGAAGCTCTGGTACGAATCGCTCCGGGGCCCTTCGTCGAAAGATCGCCCACCATCAACACTCGCCTGCTGCGGGATCAGATGTGGCGCATCCTGAGTCTGGACGTTCCCTCGCGCATGAGAGTCTTTCGCGTTCGCAAGGACCGCGCGGAGGTGATGGGCATTGCCTCAATCATCATCACGACTCTCGCGCATTGGCTCGGTGTGCGCTCGCTTCTCGTGCCGGGAGTCGGTGTGCGCGAAGGGTTGTTGCTCGATTTGGTCGAAGAGCAGTATTCCGGCGCAATGGCTTCGGCTGAAGAAAAAGACCGCGCCGAAAAACTCCTCGCGGGCGTCCGATGGTTCGCGCGCCGCCACAGCGTTGATTCGCAGCATGCGGATCAAGTGGCGCAGATTGCGCTCTCGCTTTTCGATCAATTGCGCCCCATCCACGAGATGGACTCGGACATGCGGCTGATTCTCGAAATGGCCTCGCTGCTGCATGACATTGGACATTTCGTTCATCGCAAGGCGCACCACCGGCACGGAGAATACCTCGTCCGCTACGGCGAAATCCCCGGTCTAGGCGGCTGGAGACGCGAAATGGTCGCGGCGCTCGTGCGTTACCATAACTGCAAATCAGAGCCGCAGGTTGCGCACACCTCCTACGCGGCGCTCGACAACCAGAAGCGAAGAGATCTTCGCCTGTTGACTTCGCTGCTGCGCGTCGCTGAGAAGCTCGAATCGGAACACGCGCAAATGATTTCCGGCGTCGACGTGCAAATCGCCGGCCGCCGCGCGATCTTCCTGATTCAAGCCGCCGAGGGTACGCGGCTCGACATCGCAGGCCTTCAGCGCAAGTCCGATCTCTTCGAAAAGGAATTTCACCTCAAGGCGGAATTCCGTCGGGCCCAGCGCCGCGAGCAGGTCGCCTAAGGCATGATCCTCTATTTGGTCCGCCACGGAATTGCTGTTGATCGCACCGATCCCAAATGTCCGCCCGAACCGGAGCGTCCTCTCACTGCGCGAGGCGTGCAAAAGACGCGTGCCGCAGCGCTTGGGCTGCAAGCGCTTGGTGCGAAGCCGGACGTGCTGATTACGAGCCCACTTGTCCGCGCGGCGCAGACGGCGGAAATTCTCGCCGAGGCGCTCGGCTTTTCGCCGGAAAAGATCCGCGTCAGCGAAGCTCTGAAGCCCGCGGAAAATCCCGCCACGATCATGAACGACATCGCGAAGCTTCGAGCCAAGGAAGTCATGTGCTGCGGCCACGCTCCGCACGTTGATCTCCTGATCGCACAACTTGCGGGAGCACGCGGGATGTTTACTACGCTGAAGAAAGCCGGCGTCGCTTGTTTCGAGCAAGAAGGCGGGCACGGCAGGTGGCAGTTGATCTGGCTGTTGAGTCCGAAAATCCTGCGCGACTTGGGGGACTAGGGCGCAGAATTACGCGGTGCGGCGTGCCGCCGGGGCCGAGGCCGCCACGAGCGCGTGGCCCCATTGAAATCCCGCCCTCCAGGTGAGCCACGGCGAGTTGGGTCCCGCGCTCAATTGGAGAAACTCTTCGAGACAGGCCTTTCGCTTCGTATCGATTCTCTCATTCCACTGCGCCACAGAAGCCGCACTGAGCCGCGGACAACTGCGCCGGATCTTGGCGCGCAGCACGTCCATGTCGTGCACCTCACCCAGCAGATCCTGCATCTGCGTGAGGTCCCCGCTCCAGACCTCCGAGCGCTGCGGCAGAAAATTCTCGACGATGTATCGAAAGTGCTTGATGCCGATTCGCAGACGGTGCCAGGCCAAGGTGCTGCGGCTCTTGCGGGCTTTCTGAAACAGCTCGGCCGCTTCGTTTAGCCGCGCCAGCGCTAGGCGCTGAAACACCACGCTCTCCAGTGGAAAGAACTGCGCCTTCGGCGCCAGTTTGCGCGCGAGCTTCTTCCAGGCCTTCCGGTCAAAAGCCTCGAGCGCCTTCTCCGCATTCGTGCGGTGCAGCTTTTCCTGCCCCGCAAGCAAGCGCAGCATGTGTGTTCGCACCGGATCGCCGGAGGGTCCCAACTTCTTCAACCATCCCCGCTCGACCTGCGCGTCGCGCAGCTCGCCGAGCGCATGAAACAGATCGCGGCTGGCCTTCTTTAGCTTTCGCCATCCGGGACTAGGATTCACTTCGTCGAGGGCTTCGGCCATCGTGCGGCAGCGACGTAGCGCGACGCGAAGGTCGTGGACGTCGTCGGCATCCCATTCCCGCGCGGCTCGATCAGCCCTTTCGGGGACACGCTCCATCCACACTTCAAACCCGAGTTTCTTGGAGTTAGTGGGAGTCGGCAATGTGATCGTCTGAGCCACGAAGTAACCGAAAAACCCCAGGGGAGCCGGGACGGAAGAGTCATGTTAACCCGTAGCGTCGAACTTCGCTAGGCCGTCCAGAGATAGGTCTGGGGCAAGAATTCCACAGCTGTGGAAAACTGGCCCGCATTGGGATCGCGCAACGTCCGCGGAACTAGGAAACGAACGAGCAGCCGATGCGGATGCGGCCACCCTCCGTGCTCGAAGTGTAGACCTTTCGCAAGACAACCCGTACGGGCGGCAGGATCGGCACGTGCAGCACGGCGTTGAACTGGCTGGGCAGGTCGTTTTGGCCCTCTATTTGGAGAGAGACACCGCCGTAGCTCAAGTCGATTACTCGGGCTGTTCTCTGACCAAGCTCGGCAAACACCGCGTGGGCTTTGGTGCCGGCTAGCGAGACCCGCTCCCATTTCCTGCCCTCGGCGTGGGGCGGCGGAGTCGGAGTAGGCACAACGGTCGGCCTGGGAGGTTGCGGCGGAGGAACGCGCGGCGGCGGTGCAGCCGGCGTTTCTCGGGGCGGAGGAGGTGCTGCGGCTTCCACGCGCGGCCTCTCCGCTTCCACGGGCGCAACACGCGGTGGCACCCGGGTTGAATGTTTCAGTGCATAGAGTCTTTCGTCGGCAACGCTCAGGAGCGCGGCCTTTTGATCGCCGTCCTGCGGATGAACCGCGACGCCGAAATCCAGCGTGACATCGATATCCATTTTCAGCGGTCTGAGTTGGTTCTCGTACTCGGCTCGGACGCGTCGGCACAGCGTGACGGCCTGCTCGGCGTCGGTTTCCGGCAGCAGCAGCGCGAATTCGTCTCCACCAATGCGGAAAGCAAAATCCGAAGCGCGCAGCGTTGTGCGAAGCGTCGTGGCCGCGATCTGAAGCACATGGTCGCCCTGCAAATGTCCGTAACGGTCGTTCACTTCCTTCAATCTGTGGAGATCGAGGATTGCGATGGCGAGCTGCTGGCCGTAGCGTTTGGCGCGGTTCAACTCCTTTTCAAGATATTCGTCGAACAGCCGCCGATTGTAGAGGCCCGTGAGCGCATCGGTGGCCGCGTTGATCTGCAGCTTCTTGAATTCGTCGTATTCCACGAGAATCGGCACGCGAAGAGAGCTCGTCGACGAAAGCACATCGACCATCGCTGTTTTGAGCGAAACTCTTCGGCCCACACCTGCTGTGAGTTCGCGACGCCATTGCAGAATTTTCGACCAGTATTCGGTGCTCTGCTCTTCCGTGAGTTCAATCTGCGCGATGGTTCGGAAGAATTGACGCAGAAATTGAGCGCGTGCGGATTCGTCGAGCCCTTCCAGGGTCTCCACGAGCAGGTCGAGGAATGAGTCTTCCGCCGAAGGCTTCGGCTGAAATGATTCGCCGGGCTGGGCCATCAATAAGTGTCCGAGCTATTCCTACCTACCCTGACACAGGGGGACATCTGCGGGGCATCTAACTTATAGCACGGAACAGTCCATTTGCAGGCCGGAATGAATCCCGGCTGGTAGCCGTAACTTGCTGCTAGACGAAAGATTAGGCCTACGACAACGATTGTCCGTCCCGACCGGACTCTCGGACAAAAGAAAGGGAAAACGAATTCCACAAAAGGCCAGTGTCCGTCGCAGGTAGAGGTAAGCGGATGATCGTGCCGAAATCAACCAATCGGCTTGAGAAACTCGACTCCCACCAGGTGGACATCCCCGGCTTCCTGTTGCCGCCTTACTCGCGCTTGGATTGGCGGCATTCCGGCCGGAACCAGTGCCGAAGATGTGATTGACGGGGCGGGGATCGTCAAAGTGACGACCGCGCCGATGGCCAATTGACGCGGGCTCGTGATAAACGCGCCAAGCGCGCTTATATCGAGGGTTTTGGCAAGCTCGACAAACTGGTCGCCGTGCGCATCTCTTCCGCGAATGAACAGCGGTACCTGCAAATGGATGCGTTGGAAACGCCTGCGCTCGTCGACCAGTGCAGGCAGGCCTAGCTTCGGCATTGCGGCGTCTTCGCGAGCTCTCATTTGGTACGCGAGTATTAGTACTACTCTATGCTGCGATCTACGTGCAAGTTCCTAGCCGCGAAACTGCCTCGATGAAGCCCAGTGAATTCAATGCGATACAGCGACGCCCGGGAAACCGTGGATGCTGACTGAATGAAAATATGCAAATTTTCGGCAATTGCTTTCCAAGAGTGTGCAATTGTAGGACCCGTTTCCCATTGACACTATTTGGTGCATTTTGCGAGCATACAGAACCTCAAGCGCATCCCTCGGCGATCTAGGCAGGATTGATAACGCTTTCTTTGCGCGCCGGAACCGGCATCGGAGGGCGGGTTGTCCAAGACTGCGGTTGTTGACAAGCAAACGAGCGGCCAGGCGACCTTTCAAACCGTCGCGAGCCTCTTGGATGCCGTTGACCGCCCGCTGCTAGTTTCCGATCGCGGCGGAAATATTCTTTTCTCGAATCTTCACGCGCAAGACGCGATCCGCATGCAAGCCTCCGCAGGGACCTCTGCTCCTGATCTTTTCCGCGATATTCTCGGTGCGGATCGAAAGCACGTTCTCAGTCAACTCGAGGCCGGCGAGCAAGAGGTCAATCTCCCTGTCCAATGCGCCGCCGGCACTTTTCGCGGAAGAATACGCTGGCTTCCAGAACCCGACTGGCTCGCCGTGTTCTTGGAACCGGCTCCTCCCGAGCCTCCCGCCGAGGAGACCGAGATGCGCCAGACCGTTCAGGAGCTGATGCAGGAGCGGGAAATCACCTACCGAAATCTTCTTGCCGCTTATTTGCGGCTCCAGGAAGCGAACCGGCAAAAAACTGTCTTTCTCGCGTCCGCGGCGCACGAGCTCAAAACTCCGCTTGCGGTGATGAAGGGCTATTACGAGTTGCTGCTAACGGGTTCACTGGGAAAACTCAGTGAACGCCAGATCGATATTCTCCGAGAATCGAAGGAGAGTTGCGACCGCCTGGTGCGCCTGGTTTCGATGTTTCTGAACTACTCGGCGCTCGAGAGTGGAAAACTCATCTTGCAACTACACGAGAATGATCTGCGCGATTGCATCAACGATCTGGTGGCGCGATGGAAGGACGCGTTTCAGCGCGCCAACGTGCGGCTGGATGTCCAAGTGGCTGCAGATTTGCCTGTTTTCCGCTTTGATTATCAGAAAGTGCAGCAGTGCATCGTCAATCTTCTCGATAACGCACTGAAACACACTCCGTCGCAAGGGACGGTGCATTTGGTGGCTCAGACGCACTTTTGGGAGCGGCGTGTCTCGGAGACAGCGCCCGCCGAGGACCGGCGGCTGCGGCGCGGACAGCCGCCGAATAGCATATTCGTGACAGTCACCGACACGGGCAGCGGAATCGCAGCCGAATTTCACCAGGAAATCTTCGAGGAATTTGTGCGGGTTGATCCATCCTCTTCGGGCATGGGTCTGGGACTCGCGATCACGAAACGGCTGATCCAGGCGCATCGCGGCAAGATCTGGGTCGACAGTGAACTCGGCCGCGGCAGTTCGTTCTCGTTTCTGCTTCCGATTCATCTCGAGTAGGCGGTGCCGCAGGACACAGGTGCGTGGAAAATGACGATGGCCAACAAAGAGAAGATCATGGTGGTGGACGATGAGCCGAGTATCCGGAAATATCTCCGGACCCTGCTCGAAGTCGACGGCTTCCAGGTCGAGACGCTCTCGAATGGCAAAGAAGCGCTGAAGGCAATTGGCGAGGGAGAGCGTCCCGATTTCATCATCCTCGACGTGCTGATGCCGGAGATCGACGGCCTCGAAACTTTGCGCCAGTTGATGCAGGTCGATCGCTCCCTCAACGTGATCATGCTTTCCTGCGCCAACGAAGTGAATACCGTCGTAGAAGCCATTCGTCTCGGCGCCCTTGATTACCTGACGAAGCCGTTTGAGAAAGCCGAGCTCGACGCCGCGTTTCTGAAAGTGAAGCAGAAGCAGCAGCTACGCACGGAAAACGAGGCCCTGCGCGAGTACTGTGAAGCCCTAACCGAAGACATTTCGTTCCTGGCCGCCAGCCCGCAGATGGTGAAAATCCGCCAGCAGATTCTGCAGATTGCTCCGGTCGACGTACCCATTTTCATCAGCGGAGAAAGCGGCGTCGGCAAGGAAGTTGTCGCCCGCATGATCCATCTGCGTTCCAGGAGGCAGCAGCAGCCTTTCGTCAAAGTCAACTGCGCGGCTCTGCCGGGCGAGCTGCTCGAATCGGAATTGTTCGGCTTCGAGCAGGGAGCGTTTACCGGCGCGGTGCGCGCCAAGCCCGGAAAATTTGAGCTCGCGAACAAGGGCACGATTTTCCTCGACGAAATCGCGGAAATGAGCCCGCACCTCCAGGCAAAACTGTTGCACGTGCTGCAGGACGGCCAATATTCGCGCCTCGGCGCGCGGTCTGTTGTAAACGTGGACGTTCGCGTTCTCGCTGCTACAAACGTCGACGTCAAGGAGGCGATGCGCAGCGGCAAATTCCGTGAAGACTTGTACTATCGCTTGAACGTCCTGTCGCTCCACATTCCGCCGCTCCGCGAGCGTACGGGCGAAATCCCGCTTCTCTTCCGCCATTTCCTCGTGAAGTACAGCGAAAAATATCAGAAGACTCCGCCGGACCCTTCGAAGAACCTGCTCGAGGCCGCAATGCGCTATCCGTGGCCCGGCAACTTGCGCGAGCTTGAGAATTTCGTCAAGCGTTACGTGATCCTCGAAGACGACGCTGGCAGCTTCCGCGAACTTTTGGAGATGACGAGCCAGCAGGCACGTGTCGCTCCGCGCGAGGAGGTGCCCGCGCCGAAAGAACAAGGGCTCAAGGCCCTCGTTCGTGGCCTGAAAGATGAAGCCGAGATGGAAGCAATCGCCGACGCGCTGAACAAAACGAATTGGTGCCGCAAAGATGCGGCGCGAATGCTTGGAATCAGCTACAAAGCGCTGCTCTACAAAATGCGGCAGTTCAATCTTGATGCAGGTCGCGGGGCCCGCTCCGCCGCGGCCAAGGAAGCTGCGAAAGTGGCGGCGGCAAGAGAAGCGGCATCCAAGGCTGCAACTCCGGCCGACGAAGTTCCCGTCGCGCCGGCCGTCCGCGGCTCATAGGCAATCCGCTCCTCTCGAGAACTGCCTACTGCGGTCGCGGTATTCCCTTTCGATCGCCTGTCATCCGGGAATGCATACTCTCCGCGCTCGAGTCTGGTTCAATTCGACTCATGGTCTTGGTAGTGGGCGTAGTTCTATATCCCGGAAAATAGTTGCATATCTAGAGCACATTCATTGAAATACCGCTTTCTATTTGACATCGGGTTGGTCTAGTATTCCGCTCCGAAACAGGCGGCGTGCAACGCTTCATTGCATGCGAATCGGGTCGCTGAGTTCACGCACCCGAAAGACGAACTAGAATCGACGTTGTTTTCAAAGGGTTTGTTTACCCTCTCTCTTCCAGCCAAGCTAGAGGACTAGGCAAAGCTGCAGTTCTGAGGGTCGGCCTCATAAGTTGAACCTGTAGCGGGTGTTTTGGAAAACCGATTGCTGACTTAGTTTCTGGGGGGAAGACTGTGAAATCTAATCCAGTCGTGATGGAGCCGCAGCCATGACTGAACGCCGCATGGCGCGTCGCTACGATTTGTCGCTTCCCGTCAACATCCGCATGCCGATCAACCGGGAACCCCGCACGCAGAGTGGCCAGACCCGCGATATCTCCACGCGCGGAGTTTACTTCACTCTGCAAAATGATCTTGCGCCCGGCACCGAGGTCGATTTCACGTTGACGCTTCCCACCGAGATTACTCGCGGCGCGGAAGTCTTCGTTCGCGCTCACGGCCGTGTAGTTCGCGTCGATAAGCACCCGGAAGATTTGCAAGAAACTGTCGGCGTGGCCGCTGTGATTGAACGCTACGACATCATTCGCGGCGAAGGCTCTCACGCATAAGCTCCACTTCACCGGCATCACACCCTCTCAAGCGTTCCAGTACCCTCTGTGGCGCATTGTTCCCGCGCAATCTTTTTGGGTTCGCCTGTAAATAGCTCCAAGGAACTCCGATTGCCAACTCACTGGGAATTGCCCTTCCTGAAAGTGACAACATTTTTCAAGCGATTCATCTCAAAACAGCTGCCTCTGCGCTCGCTCCCACACTTGTGGGCTCGCGAGGCGACTCCCTAAGCTCAATAGATTGAGCGAATTGAAAAAGCCGCCGAGATATCCACAGGATCCCGGAAACATTTTGCGCACGCTCGCTTGGCACACAAGTTTGGCTTCCGGTGTGCTTCCTCTAGCTCGGGCCCGATTCGCACTCTATCTAAATTTCTGACTGCTCATGGCATCGACCGCGCCTGCGAAATCGTCGTTTCCACCGCACTCCCACGAACTTCCGCCCGAACGCATCTACTTCGGACCATCCGCAGCCATGCAAACAATTCGGCAAAAGGTGGGCCGCGCGGCGGGTCTCAACGTCCCGATTCTAATTCTCGGTGAAAGCGGCACCGGCAAAGAAGTCCTTGCGCGATTCATCCACCAGCAGTCGCCGTGGCGCAACGGACCGTTCGTCAAAGTCAATTGTCCGGCAATCCCCGGAACGCTGATCGAAAGCGAGCTGTTCGGTTATCAGAAGGGCGCATTCACCGGCGCCAACACTTCCAAGCCCGGCCGTATGGAAATGGCGCAGGGCGGCACCATGTTCCTTGACGAGATCGCCGAACTCGACGCAAGTTTGCAGGCGAAGCTGCTTCATGTCTTGCAGGACGGCCATTTCGTGCGCATCGGTGACCATGAAGAAAAAAGCCTCGATGCGCGCGTCGTCTGCGCGACGAACCGAAACCTCTCACGTGAAATCGAGACGGGCGCGTTCCGCTCGGACCTCTTTTACCGCATCAACGTGATCGCCCTCACCCTGCCTTCCCTGCGTGATCGGCGCGATGACATTCCGTATCTCGCCGAATACCTGCGCGAACAATTCAATCGCCGCTTCCAGCGCGAAGCTCCTCCGCTGTCGAAGGAGACTGTGCACCTGCTGCAGCAGCGGGATTGGCCGGGCAACATCCGCGAGCTGGAAAACTGCATCGCTCGTTACGTCGCTCTCGGTTCGGAAGAGACATTTTTCCCCGATCAGGCTGAAAGCCACCCCGCGCACCTCGTCTACAACTCTACTCCTGACGGCAATATTCCGCTGAAACACATCGCCCAGCAGGTCACTCGCAACATGGAGCGCGATGTGATCCTGAAAGTCCTTCAGGCAAATCACTGGAATCGCCGCAAAGCAGCGGAGGTCCTGAAGATCAGCTACCGCGCGTTGCTCTACAAAGTCCGCCAAGCTGGTTTGCCAGCCAAGCGGCCGCGGCAGAAGATGCCCGGAAACGGCCAATTTCCAACCGAGTCGTCGGCGGAAGCGGACTGATCTCACTCGCGTTGTCCAATCACTTCTTCCGCCCCGAGCTACAAATCGCCTTCTAAGTTCAAATTAGGGGCCAGCCTCGGCGACAGCCAGACCCGTATCAGGTATGTAATCAAGGGCCGTGTCCCGCCTTGCCCATGTCATGTGGTTCGGCTAGCCTTAGTTAAGCATGAGCAAATCCAACGGCAAGTCGAGTCTACGAGTCTGCCTGCTCTCGCCGCACCCGATGGTACTAGCCGAATTCCATCGTTTGCTCGAAGACTCTGGCTTCCAGATCACTTCCAAGCAGCTCGACTCGATGTTGGCACCGGACTTGCGCCACCTCGAAATCCCGCGTGCATCGATCTATGTCGTCGACGCCCATGCCGCCCGCCAAGCGACTGGGGCTTTGATGGGGAACATTCTCGAGCGCTACAGCTCGGCGCGCCTGTTGGTAGTTGGCGACAAATTCAAGGAGGCCGATAGCTACGCGCTCCTCCGCCAGGGCGCCAAAGGAATCCTTAGCTATGCCGAGGCCCGCGAACAGCTTCCTCGTGCGCTGCCGCAAGTTGCATCGGGCGGCATTTGGGTCCCGAGGCCGTTGCTTTCGCGCTTCGTCGATTCGATCTTGAGCGGAACGCAGGGCCGCCGCCTTCGCATGGATTCCCCGAACGAACTCAGCCGCCGCGAGCAAGAAGTTCTCAACGGTCTGCTCGAAAACCTGGCAAACAAGGAAGTCGCCGATCGCCTCCATATTTCCGAACGCACTGTCAAATTTCACGTCTCGAATCTTCTTGCCAAGTTCGGTGTGCGGCGCCGCGCCGACTTGATTCTCCTCTGCTATCAACGCCGCAACGCAGCCGGCGGCTAACGCGTCGTTCGCATTGCTCTCTCCTGAATTCTGACCCTCTCGATCCGCTGCTATAATTCCTTCGCCGATATTCTTAGCGAATCGACTCACGTGGCGACTTTTTCCATCGAAAACTTCGGCTGTCGCGCAACCGAAGCCGACGCCTCCGCTCTTCGCCGCAGTCTGCTCGATAGCGGTCTGACTCTCGCTGCAGAGCACGATTCCGCGGATTTTGTCGTGCTGAATACCTGCACTGTCACCGCAGCGGCAGATTCTCAGGCGCGCGAAGCCATCCGCAAAATTCATCGCGCGAATCCGGCTGCCCGCATCGTCGTCACCGGCTGCTACGCGCAACGCGCTCCCGAAGAGCTCGCCGTGATCGAGGGCATTGCTTGGGTCGTCGGAAACTCGCACCAAGCCGACATCCCAAATCTCGTTCGCGCGATCCGCGATGCGCCCAATGCAATCTCGGCTGCAGATTTCGTCCCTGTCGAGCGTCTGGAAAACGATTCGATGTCTCTGGCTCACGGCCCGGCGAAGATCCTAACGGGAGACATCTTCGCGCAGATGGCAGTTGCCATCGCGCCGGCGACTTTCATGGTGGGCGAGGACGGTCATACGCGGCCGATCTTCAAAATTCAGGACGGCTGCAACAATCGCTGCTCCTATTGCGTGATTCCTTTCGTCCGCGGGCGCAGCCGCAGCCTGCCACCAGATGAGGTCGTCCGCGAAGTTCGATCGCTCGTCTCCGCCGGCGCTAAAGAGATTGTCCTCAGTGGCATCAACCTCGGCAGCTACGGCCGCGACCTTACGCCTCGCCTCGGCCTCGCCGAGGTCGTGCGCCGCATCCTCGACGAAACCGCAGTCCAACGCCTTCGCTTCAGCTCGATTGAGCCGCAGGACGTCACCGAAGATTTCATTGCGCTGGTCGCATCATCCGAGCGCATCACTCCGCATTTCCACGTCCCGTTGCAGTCCGGCTCCGACCACATCCTGCGTGCGATGCACCGCTGGTATCGCACCGGCCACTATGCCGAACGCATCAGCCTTGTCCGCCGGCTGCTGCCCGATGCTGCGATCGGAGCCGACGTCATCGTGGGCTTCCCGGGCGAAACCGACGGCGATTTTCGCGCGACCGCCGAATTCATCACCCAGTTGCCGTTCACCTATCTCCACGTCTTCTCTTTTTCCGCGCGCCCAGGCACAAAAGCCGCGGACTTCGGCGATGAAGTCCCGACGCAGACGATCCGCGAGCGCGCCCGCGCGTTGCGGGCAATTTCCGAAAAGAAGTCAAAAGCCTTCCGCGCTTCGCAAGCCGGGCGCAACTTGCGTGCTCTCACACTCGCGCGCTCGGGCGAGGATTGGACGGAAGCTCTCACCGGAAACTATCTGAAGGTTCGCATCGCGGGTCGCCATCCCGCTAACGAATGGCATGACGTGGAGATCCAAATATAAGGGGCTCCCAGGTCAACGCGCGCCTGCCGCGAGGCAGGGTTAGTCGAACCTCGGAGATAGCTTCGCCATCCTGCCTGTCCCGACGAAGGAAGGGAGCGGAGCGTTCCGATGGCATGGTCAGGAATTTTCTTCGGTGGAAGCGCGGGGTTTCAACCCCGCGAAAAATCGGCTCTCCATCTTCAGGGGCTTTAGCCCCGGAATACGAAGATCGACCGAGCGGGGAGCGCTAGTTCTCGAAAATTACTTGCGCCAGCGCCAAATTCCCGCTGTGCGTGATCGTGACGCTGATGTGTTTCACGCCGAGCCGATCGGCGATCTCGCGCGCCGCGCCCTCAAGACGCAGACCCGGCTTCCCGCTCGGCTCGCGCATCACCTCGATGTCGCGCCACCGCACGCCGCGGCTCCAGCCCGTGCCGAGTGCCTTCATCGCAGCCTCTTTCACGGCAAACCGCCCGGCGTAGCGCTCGTAGCGGTTCTTGAATCTCTCGCAGTACGCGATTTCGGCGGGCGTAAACAGCCGCTCGAGGAACGGCGCGCCGTGCCGCGTGATGGCCGCTTCGATCCGGTCGATTTCCGCGATGTCCAGTCCCAGTCCGACGATCATTGTGTTTAGGCCGTCCAGCGCCGCTGCAGAATTATATCTATAATGACAGCGCGAACCTTCGTCGCGCCCAAAGATGCCAGCCGCCGTCACGAAAAAGAAATCAGCGCCCCGGAAACCCGCTGCGACTTTGTCTGAATGGAAGCTGCGCCGCGCCGGAGGCTTGCAAATCCTCGAAGCGCCATCGCTCGCCAGCCTCGGTTGGCTCGTTCACGGATTTAGCACGCGTCCCGGCGGCGCAAGCGAACTCGATGGCACTCGCGTTCTCAATCTCGGCTTCGCTGACTGGGATTCGCGCGATCGCGTGCTCGCAAACCGCCATGAATTCTTCGCTGCAATCGGCGCCAGCAAAATGCGCGTCGTCACGCTACGGCAGATTCATTCGGACATCCCGCATCGCGTCGACGCCGCGAGCCTGCACTCGGGCGAAGCTCCTCATGGTGACGCACTCTTCACGCGCGAGCCAGGGATCTTGCTCGCTGTTCAAACTGCCGATTGCGTCCCGATTTTGCTCGCCGACACCAAGCGCCGAGCCGTCGCCGCGATTCACGCCGGCTGGCGCGGGACGCTTCGCCGCATCGCCGCAAAAACCCTTGGCCGCATGCAGATGGAATTTGGCACGCGCCCGAAAGACGTGATCGCCGCGCTCGGTCCGGGCATCGGCCGCTGCTGCTACGAAGTCGGCTCGGAAGTCGCGCGCGAATTCCACGCGCAGTTTCCCAGCGCGCGCGAGTGGTTCGACGGCCCGTTCGACGCGCTCGCTTCCGGCGAAAGCGATCCCAACTGGCTGCCGTGGCTCACGATGCGCCCGCCGGGACATCCGCCGCCATCCCCGCGCGTCAATCTCGATCTGATCGCCGCGAATCGCGCGATTCTCGCCGATGCGGGCGTGCCCCTGCACCAGATTTCCGCCTCGGGGTATTGCACTTCCTGCCGGACCGATCTCTTCTTCAGCTACCGCCGCGAACGCTCGACCGGCCGCCTCATCGCCGCTATCGGCATCCGGTAATACCAAGGAGACTGTCATCCCGAACGCGGCCCCGACGCTTTCGGTCGGGGACGGCGGTGAGGGATCTGCTGTTTCTTTGCGACGAGACGTATCTAGACGTGTGCGACATTCGAGGGCGCGTTCGCATTCTCCGCCAGCGCCAATTGCCCGCACGCGGCCATCACATCCTGCCCGCGCGAATCGCGTATGAAACACCGCACGCCTTTCTCGATCAGTATGCGCTGAAATTCCTCGACGCGCGCCCGATCCGGCCTTTCATAGGGCAGCGCGCCCGGATTCCACGGAATCAGGTTCACCTTCGCTCGAATATTCGCCAGTAAACGCACGACGCGCCGCGCATCCTCGGGCGAATCGTTGAATCCGCCGAGCAGGACGTATTCGAACAGCAGCCATTCCCGCGGCCGCAGCGGATATTTCCGGCACGCGTCGAGCAGCTTTTCGAGCGGGTACTTCCGGTTGATCGGCATGATCTGGTCACGCTGCTCGTTTGACGACGCATTCAGCGAAATTGCTAGATTCGGCCGCACCTTTTCCTTCGCCAGCCGATCGATGCCGGGAATGATTCCGCTGGTCGAGAGCGCCGCATGCCTCGGCGCAATCGCCACTCCATTCGGATCGAGCAGAATCCGCAGCGCGGCCATTACCGCGTCGTAGTTCAGCAGCGGCTCGCCCTGGCCCATCAGGACAATATTCGTTTGGGGCTTCAGCTCCTCGCGGTTGTCTTCGAGCGCCACAAGCACCTGCCCGACGATTTCGCCCGCCGCCAGATTCCGCGTGAGCCCGAGCGTGGCCGTGAGACAAAACTGGCAATCCACGGCGCAGCCCGCCTGCGTCGAGATGCAGATCGTCTGGCGGTTTTCTTCGGGCATGAAGACGGTTTCGATATTCGCCGGCTTGCCTTCGCTGATTGTGAGGACGTAGCGCACCGTGCCGTCCGACGACCGGTGCCGCCGCACGATCTGCGGCAGCGTGATCGCGGTGTCGCGCGCGAGCCGCTCGCGCAGCGCCGCCGGCAGATTCGTCATCGCCGCAAAATCGAACTTCCGCTCGGCGTAAATTGCGTGATAGATCTGCGCGCTGCGATACCCCTTTTCGCCGAGCGCATCGAGAATCGCCCTCAGTTCTTCCGCCGATTTCCCGAGCAGATTTACAACCGTGTTTGCAGCTTGACGAAACATGTTGCATTGATTTTAACACGCTCACCGCACACCATTTGCGGCGCCCGCTTGACCTCTAGAGTGTTTCTCTGTATCTTTACACTGATACAGTGAGCGTCTTGTGTTTCTCAAGCTCAATTCCAACGCCGGCCAACCAATTTACCTGCAGTTGATGGAGCAAATTCGGCACGCTGCCGAGACCGGTGCGTTGAAGGATGGCGAACAACTGCCGAGCGTACGGAATTTGGCAGAAGAACTTGTTGTAAGCCCGAATACGGTCGTCAAGGCATATTCCGAACTCGAACATGAAGGCCTGATCGAGTTGCGCCACGGCTCAGGTGCCTTCGCCACTTTGAGACGCAGGACCCGATTCCTAACCGACCACGTGCAGGCTGCGCGCAGACGTATTCGCGATCTAATCGAACGGCTGCGCGAAGACGGACTCCTGGACGAAGAAATACGCCGCGCCTTTGAGGCGGAATTGCTCCACGCGGCAGAAACGGCGGCGAAGCGATGATCGGCGGACCCGTGATCCAAACGCGCTCTCTCACGAAATCGTACGGACGCTTGAACGCCGTCAGGGACTTGGACCTCTTCGTCGGCGCGAACCGAATTACGGCCTTTCTGGGCCGAAATGGCGCCGGCAAGAGCACGACCATCAAGTTGCTCCTGGGAATGATCTACCCCACGGGCGGCGAGGCGACCGTGCTGGGAGCTCGCGTCGCGGAGTCCAAAGAAAGCCGCGAAATGCGCCGGCGAGTCGCATATGTCGCGGAGAACAAGCCACTCTATCCCTACATGACCCCCGCGCAAATGATTCGCTTTGTGAGTTCGTTCTATCCGGATTGGCGTTCCGATGCGGCCGAGAGGCTAATGAAAGAGTACGAGCTGCCGGCCGACCGCAAAGTGAAGTCACTTTCCAAGGGCATGCGCACCAAGCTTGCTCTCTTGCTGGCTTTCGCGCGCCGCCCGGACTTGCTCATCTTGGACGAGCCGAGCGAGGGCCTCGATCCAGTCGGTATTGAACAGCTTCTGCAGACGCTTGTTGCGCAGTCGGCGGAAGGCATTTCCGTTTTTTTCTCCTCGCACCAGATTACCGAAGTCGAACGCATCGCGGATCACGTCTGCATTCTCGACAAGGGACGTTTGCTAGTGGACGCTTCTCTTGACGATTTGCGGCAATCTTACCGCCGGATTGATCTCGTTTTTCGCTCTGCCCCGGTCGAGCATGAATTCCGCATGACGGGCGTGGAAAGAATCGAGACAAGTGGCCATCAGATGCGCGTACTCGCCAGCCGAAATGCCGAGATGGTAGTGGAGCGCGCACACGCGCTGAATGCCGTTTCCGTTGAGACTTCTCCTGTCGGCTTACGCGACATTTTCCTCGAAACGGTAAGGGACAACTGACGTGCTCTGGTACAAAGCGTGGCTCGAAACTCGGGCGAGATTCCTTGTCTCCGTGTGCGCCATTAGTATCATCAGTGCGTTTTTCGTCCATCATGCCGAACGCGTGATATCTCCTGAACCGAAGCGAGAGACCTATTTCTTACTGTTCTTCGTTCACCATTATCTTGTAGGGCTATGGATCCTGTCCGCCGTTCTTCTCGGAATGGGCGGACTCATAAGAGAGAGAGCGATCGGTACCTCGTCTTTTACACTGACATTGCCCGTAAGCAGGGCCCGCGTGGCTGGCGTTCAGATCGCGGTCGGCATTTTCCAGGCGATTTTGCTTGCTGTGCTCCCTTGGAGCGTCATTTTGTTCACAACGGACCTCATAGGCAGAGCGTTTCCCGTTTCGCAAGTTGCCTTTTATGTTCTCCTCTTGATTTCCGGCGGCTTGGTCTACTTCGCGCTGGCTGTTCTGATTTCTTCGTTGATTGAAGGCGAGTACACCGCCCCGGCTGTGGCTTACGGGCTGGTCGTTCTAAGCGGAATTACATTCAGCAGCGTGGACTCGCTCCGCCCCTATGCGGACCTCTGGCGATTCATGGGGGGCGACAATCACTTCAATCACGCCACCTACCTTCTTTCCGGTCCTTTCCCCCGGTTCGGCGCATTAGCCGCGTTGTCTGTCGCCGCATTGATGCTTCTCGCATCGGTCGCGGTCATTCAAAGGCGCGAGTTCTGACCCGCGACAGCGCAAGCCGTGTCACAGGGCTACGCTTCCAAGCCTCAGTGAACCTGCACACGCTCGTCCGAACCGAAATGACATTGCCGCAGCGCCGTGCGAAAATGTATAGATAAATGTCCAGCGCAACTCACACTGTGCAGAAGGAAGTCCTGCCGAACGGCCTGGTGCTCATCACCGAGCCGATGGAGCACGTGCATTCGGTCTCAGTGGGAATCTGGCTGCGATCGGGATCGCGGCGCGAGCCGGCCAATCTCAACGGCATCTCGCACTTCATCGAGCACATGGTCTTCAAGGGCACCGCGCGCCGCACCGCCGAAGACATCGCGCGCGAAGTCGATAGCGTCGGCGGCATGCTCGACGCTTTCACCGCAAAGGAAATGGTCTGCTTCAACACGCGCGTGTTCGACGAGCACCTGCCGAAAGCTTTCGACGTGCTCGCCGACATGGTCCTCGAGCCGAAATTCGCCGACGAAGATATCGCCCGCGAGCAGTCCGTGATCCTCGAAGAAATCCGCATGACGCAGGACAATCCCGAGGATCTCGTCCACGAGCTTTTCACGCAGAATTTCTGGGCGCCTCACGCGCTCGGAAAGCCGATTCTCGGCACGCCCGAAACGGTTTCGGCCTTCACGCGCGACACGCTGCGGAAATGGTTTAGCCGTTGGTATGCGCCCAATCACCTCGTCATTACCGCGGCGGGACATCTGACGCACGCGCAATTGGTCGATCTCGTCTCCGAGCGCTTTGCGCACCTCGCGCCGTCGCCGGACGGCGCGGCCGAATCCGCGCCGGCGCCTGCTCCGCACATCACCACGCGCACGAAGAGCGAGCTCGAGCAGGTCCATATCTGCCTCGGCGTGCCCGCACTGCCGATGGCCGACCAGCGCCGCTTCGCCGTCTCGGTTCTCAACAATGTGTTGGGCGGCGGCATGTCCTCGCGCCTCTTTCAGAACATCCGCGAGCGCCAGGGCCTCGCCTACGCGATCTTCAGCGAGATGAACTCCTATCGCGATGCGGGCGTGCTTTCGGTTTACGCAGGCACTTCACTTGAAACTGCCGGGCAGGTCATTCGTTCAATTCTCGAGGAATTCCGCCGCATGAAGGACGAGCCGCTCACCGACGAAGAGCTTCGCCGCGCCAAGGACCATCTCAAGGGCGCGACGCTTCTCGCACTCGAAGGCTCCGGCTCGCGCATGAACAGCCTGGCGCGCTATCACCTCTACTTCAATCGCCACTTTTCTCCGCAGGAATTGATCGCCATGCTCGAACAGGTTACCGCCGAGCAGGTGCAGCAAATCGCGCGCGAATTTTTCGATCCCGACCGGATCGCCGCCTCCGTCGTCGGCAACCTCAACGGCTTCCAGCTCACCCGCGACCAGCTCGCCTTCTAGCGGTTTGCGGAAGAATGCGAGCGGTGGCTTCCACCCAAAATCGCGTCCTTAATCTCCTTCGCAATCCACACCGGCCCGACCAGAAAGTAAATCACGCCCTGAAAAAACGCGGGTCTGTTGCCTTCGATCCGATGCCCCGCGAATAGCAAGATCCACCCGCCGACGAACAGCGCCGCGCCGATGCGCCAGAACGTCAGCACCAGCAGCACAATCCCCGCAAGAATGATCGGGATTCCGATCCCGTGCAGCACTTTGTTCCACGGATTGGTGTGCTCGTGGTCGTACTGCGCCATGTACTGCGTGAACGAAGGCATGGGGACCTCCTTGGCGCCCGATTCTACCTCCGGTGCGCGCCGTTTTTCTCAATTGTCTCGTTTTCCCTTTGACGCCGCCATCGCACTTTGCCATCATTCTGGCCCGGAGAGATTCGACATCTCGTTCCGCATATCGATTCTCGCTTCCGGCAGCTCGGGCAACTCGACGTTGCTTGAAACCGAGCGCACCACCCTCCTCATCGACGCTGGCCTCGGCCGCAGGGAAATCGCGCGACGCTTCGAAGCGCTCGGCCGCGCTTTGCCCGAGCGCGTCGACGCAATCCTGATCACCCACGAACACACAGATCATTCGAGTGCCGCCGCGCAGCTCGCGCGCCACTGGGATTGCCCCGCATACCTCACCGAGCCGACGCACCGCGAAATCATCAAAATGTACGCGGAAGAGCCCGGCAAGCCCGGCCCGAAAGCCACGCTCGACCGCGTCGAATACATTCGCGCGGGCGAGCGCTTTCAGATCGGCGACATCGAAGTGAATCCGTTCCGCATCCCGCACGACGCCGCCGATCCCGTCGCGTTTTCGTTCCGCACCAACTTGCCTGCCGGCCAGGCAGGTGGGACAAAAGTCGCCATCGCCACCGATCTCGGCTACATGCCCGAGCTCGTCAAGCAGCATCTGCGCGAAGCCGATTTTCTGATTCTCGAATCGAATCACGATCTCGAGATGCTCAAAGTCGGGCCGTACCCGTGGCACATCAAGCAGCGCGTGATGAGCCGCACCGGCCATCTTTCCAACAACATTGTCAGCGATTTTCTCGCCGATTCCGAAGTTTTCGACGCCCGCGCGCGCCATCTCGTCCTCGCGCATCTCTCCGAACAGAACAACACGCCCGAAATCGCGCAAATCAGCGCCGAGCAGGCACTCGCCGCGCGCGCCGCCGACTTCGCCTTCCGCGGCTCGCTCCACATCGCCTCCCAGCGCATCCCCCTCGGCCCCTTCGAGCTTTAGCGTCTCCGCGCTCTCTGTGCCTCCTCTGTGTACTCTGCGTTAAGTCTTTTTCTGTTCACCGCGAATAGTGTATCTTTCCGCAGACCTTCCGGAGGCGCGCATGGACATTGGCCCAATCGTCGCACTCGTAATCAGCGCAATCATCCTCATCTTCGTGCTCAGCATTTTCTTCAAGTCCTTCTTCACGATCGAGCAGGCCCACGCCGGAGTCGTCCAGCGCCTCGGAAAATTCCTGCGCATCGCGCAGCCCGGCCTGAATTTCAAGATGCCCTACCTCGACGTCGTCGTCGCCAACATTAGCCTTCAGGTCCAGCAGCTCGACGTGAAAGTCGAAACGAAAACAAAAGACAACGTGTTCGTGCAGATTCCCATCGCCATCCAGTACAAAGTCACGCCCGACAAAATCTACGACGCGTTCTACAAACTCTCCGACCCGGTCAAGCAGATCGAATCGTTCGTCTACAACGTGATCCTCGGCCACGTCCCCAAGCTCACGCTCGACGAAACCTTCGACCAGCAATCCCAAATCGCCATCGACGTGAAAAACTCGCTCGACGCGTCGATGGCCGAGTTCGGCTACTCGATCGTGAAATCGCTCATCACCGATCTCGTCCCCGACGAAAAAGTGAAAGCCGCGATGAACGACATCAACGCCGCCGCCCGCGAACGCGAAGCCACCGTCTCGCGCGCCGAGACTGAAAAGCTGCTGCTTGTGAAAAAAGCCGAAGCCGACGCTGAGTCGAAGCGCCTGCAGGGCGAAGGCATCGCCAATCAGCGCAAAGCGATCATCGAGGGCCTGCGCGACTCGATCGAGAAATTCACCACCTCGGTCGAAGGCGCGACGCCGCGCGACGCGATGTCCATGGTTCTGCTCACGCAGTATTTCGATACCCTCAAGGAAGTCGCCGGCACCAATCGCAGCAACACGATCCTGATGCCGCACACGCCCAACGCTCTCGCCGAGCTGATGGAGCAGTTCCGCACCACCCTCATCACCGGCGAACTCGCCACCAAAGGCGCCAACGGCTCCGCTGCCGCAACTCCGGCACCACTTTCGCGCACCTGACGTCCTACGCTGTCATCCCGAACCCAGCCCCGACGCGTTTGGTCGGGGATGGCGGTGAGGGATCTGCTTGTGTTGTCAAATTGCCGTCTGTAGGGGCACAGAATGCTGTGCCCGGCGCCGATCCTTGGCGAGATGCAGCCCATCTGTCCGGGGTCTTGGTGGAAAGGTCTAAATGTAGCGCCGCGGTCTTCAGCGCGGCACCTTACCCCCGCTTGGCTTCGACGTCCCGAAATCCCCAAACTGAAACGCCGACACCGTCGTCCCAAGAACGTGATCCGTGAAAACTCTCTTCCCGATATCCTCCCCGCCCGCTCCCGCCGCGACCATCAACGGAATCAAATGCTCTTCTCGCGGATGCGCACGACGCGCGCCCGGCGCCTCCTCCCACCTCGACAGCCTTTCCGCTCGCGCCGCTTCACTCGGCGCGCAGACCGCCTCTGTGAGCCACGCATCGAACTGATCGGAAATCACGCGGACGTCCCGCCCCATCTCGCGCAGGTTGTGATAGCTCATCCCGCTCCCGACGATCAGCATGCCGCGCTCGCGCAACGGCGCGATCGCGCGCCCGGCGGCGATGTGCGCGGCGGGATCGAGCCCTTCCTTGAGCGAAAGCTGCACGATAGGAATGTCCGCCTGCGGATAAATCACCTTGAAGGGGATGAACACGCCGTGATCGAAGCCGCGCTCGGAATTTGTTTCGGCGCGAATCCCCGCAGCCTCAAGCAGACCGCAGATCTCGCGCGCAACCGCAGGCGCGCCGGGCGCAGGATACTCGAGCCGGTACGTTTGCTCGGGAAATCCGTAATAGTCGAAGAGGAGCGGCACGAAGGGGCCCCCAGGTCGACGGCTAGTCGAGCCTGGGGGATCAAACGCGCCTGAGTTCACGGTGAATTCAGGTTCTTCCCAATGCCCCGAAATGACGACGATCGCCTCGGGCCGCCCGTCAACGAGTTCGGGCAAGTGGCTGAGCCACGCGGCCATATTTTTCCATGTGTCCGGACCGCCCATCGCCGCCGACCACTCCATAAAGAAACACGGCCCGCCCCCATGCGGAATATAGAACGTCGGCATCTTTCCCGATTGTTTCCGCGATTCCGCGCTCAAACTGTCCTCCGCACGCTCCGTCAAAATTCACCATAAGCTTATCGCGTCACTGTCATCCCGAGCGAGTCCGCCGCATTTGGGCGGACGACGAGAGATCTACTTTTGTGGCAACGGCCCTTCAGAGCAGCTAGTCGCGCCTTCAAATGAGCCTTGACGTTCACCTATATCTATAGTAGATTCACATACGCATATAGGAGATCAAATGACCGAACCCCGCCTCGCGAAGCTCGAACTCAAAATCATGGAAACGCTTTGGACGCGAGGAGAATCGTCTATTCGCGAAATTCAGGAAGCCTTCCCCGAAAAGGATAGGCCGGCCTACACAACGGTTCAGACCACCGTTTATCGTCTTGAGGCAAAGAACGCTGTTCGTCGCGTCAAGAAAGTCGGAAATTTCCATATCTTCAAGGCTGTGATCTCCCGCGATGCCGCCCAAGGGAGATTGATCGACGATCTACTCGCTCTTTTTGGTGGTAGTACGCAGCCCGTAATGGCGCGCCTGGTCGAAACGGGCCGCCTCACTCTTGAGGATGTAAAAGAAGCCGAACGAGCTCTCCGAAAACATTCGAGAAAGGATAGGCCGCTATGACCCCCGCTCTTTCATCCATCGCGAATCACCTCTGGCAGTCAACTCTTTGCGTCGTCGCGGTCTGGCTACTCACGCTCACACTGAAGAAGAACCGAGCCGCTGTCCGCTATCAACTCTGGCTGGCGGCCTCGCTCAAGTTCGTGATTCCGTTCTCGCTCTTCGTCCGCGCCGGCAACTGGCTCGGATGGAGTGTCATCCCGGCGAGTGCGCAGCCTCGTTGGTCGTTTACTGTTGTCGAAATCGGCCGCCCTTTCGCCACGCACGCTCCGATCGAGCACGCCGCGATGCCACCTACAAACCCAAGCGTGATTCCGGCGGTTCTATTCGGCGTATGGCTCGCGGGTTTCGCCGCCTGCATCGCTCTCTGGGTTCGGCGCTGGTGGCAGATGCGAGCGATTCGTGTTGGAGCCACGCCCTCAACACTCCCTCTCCCAATTCCGGCTCTATGCTCATCGTTCCTGAATGAGCCATGCGTGTTCGGCATCTTTCGGCCGGTCCTTCTTCTGCCTGAAGCCATCATCGATCGCCTCACACCGATTCAACTGGACGCCATCCTTGCACACGAGCTGTGCCACGTTCGGCGCCGCGACAATCTGACGGCCGCGGTTCACATGGTGATCGAAGCCGCGTTCTGGTTCTATCCAGTCGTGCGCTGGATCGGCTTGCATCTGCTCGAGGAGCGCGAGCGCGCTTGCGACGAGGCTGTGCTGCAACTCTGTACCGAGACCGAAGCATACGCGGAAGCGATTCTTAAGGTATGCAACTTCTACGTCGAATCCCCGCTCGTGTGTGTCTCCGGCGTAGCCGGATCGAATCTGAAAAAGAGGATCGTTCGCATCCTGGCCCAAAGTCGTGCACGCAGGCTCGGCGCCGTCCGGAAACTTCTCTTGTCGGCCGCTGCGATCGCGGCGATTGCCGGACCTGTCATATTCGGGCTGTTGACCGCCAAGCAAACGCGAGCGGCTTCGCAGAACCAAAACGCTGTCGCAGCACCTGTAATCAAAGAGGTCTCCGTCAAGCCTGAGCCACCCCCCGATCCCGATCCCATGGTCCTCCACATGGTCCATTTTGGTCTGACGCCCAGCGGCACGTTTACTGCGGAGGGGTTCACGCTAAGAATGCTGATTCAGGAAGCCTACGGTGTTGAATCCGACCAGGTTTCCGGGGGGCCTGACTGGCTTAGCTCTGAGAAATTCGACCTGGAGGCCAAGCTAGCTCCCGGAAATCCCGCGGCACCAAGACCTAGCTTGAACCAGATGGAGCTTTTCAACCAACAAGTGATGCAGCCGATTCTGGCTAACCGTTTCAAATTGTCCGTTCACCGCGAAATCCGGTACCTCCCCGTTTACGCGCTCACTGTCGCAGAGGGCGGCTCGAAACTCCATGAGGCGACGCCGGGGGACACGTACCCCAACGGCGTGACGTTCTCTGACGGAAAGCCAGCGGGCGGGCCCATCGTCCAGATGCTTCCAGGCAAACTGATAGGTCAGGAGCTTCCTGTATGGCTTTTGGCGCATGTGCTATCGGGGCAGCTGGACCACATGGTGCTAGATCGCACCGGACTCACGAGCAATTACGATTTCACGTTGAAGTGGACCCCGGCTCCGAGTCAACCAATGCGAGGCATTGACGGCAGTCCAGCACCCCCGCCTGCCGATGCATTCGCACCTGATCCCTCGGGGCCGTCGATTTTCGACGCAATCCAGGATCAGCTCGGCCTGAGGTTGGGATTGCAACAAGCCCCCGTCAACGTCATTGTCATCGATCATGCCGAGGAGCCCTGACAGAACTAGGCACGATCGGGAGCGCTAGTAGAGTGGGTGGAATGTAGAACGTCGGCGTCCGCATCGATTTGCCCTTAGCCGCCTGGATGTTCAGAGCCATGTCTTTCGCCGGTACTCGCGGTACTCCTCGCCGAATTTTTCTTCCAGCACCCGAGCTTCGTTTCTCGCGCGCCACACTTGCAATGGAACGAGTATGACCAGCAGCGCCGCGAGCACCCACAACGGTAGGGACAGGTACAAGAAAACTCCGACATAAAACATCGTGCCAAATATGTAGATCGGATTTCGAATTTTTCCGAAGGTGCCTGTTGTGACCAGCCCGCTTGCCTTTGCTCGCACTGCGAAATATCTGCGGAGCTGCAGTCGCGCCGCCAGCCAAAAGGCGTATCCGAGAACGAGCAACGCTGCTCCCGCAACGTGCTCAGCAGTCCAGGCCATGCCGCGCCCCAGCCAAAGTACGAGGAGAGCGGCCAGCGACGCTGCCACGATTTGCGAATCGGCACCGCGCAGTTTCATCGGCCCTGAGAGTACACGACAAATTCTGGTTTGGGATGATCTGGTTGCCGAAGTCCACAGGCTTTTCTGCGCGAAATCGCTTGACAGCGTGGTAGCGTCTGAGTCGAGGCTCGCCGCGAGTACGCGCCGCGGCCGAAGACGGCCAGGGCGCAGGCCGGAAAGGAGCGGTCGATGCAGCACGCGTCACTGGATGTGGCTCACCTCCTTAGAGGCGCGGCCTTTCGGCCCCATTGCAATCGAAAATCCGTTCATTTCTACTCGACAATGCTGCCGAATAGAAATCTCTGTATCCCATTGAAAATAAAGATCGGCGACAGATTCTACTCGACAATAAATCGCGGTCTTCGCATGCATCGTCTCCGCCAAAAAGGGTGTCAAGCCGTTCCATGTCTTTTCGGCCGCAAGTTATTCAAAACAAAGAACCGAGGCCCGAAACAAGTGTCAAGAAATCGCAAACGTATTTCGAATGATTTCCAGCCATCGGCGACGCGGATTCGAGCGTCGAATTCGGGTTATGATGGAGCGGGGATGTTCCCCGCCATCAGCCGCAATCTGAGGAGTGAAAATTGATCGCGCGGTATACGCGAGCGGAGATGGGTCGCGTCTGGAGCGAGGAGAACAAGTTCCAGAAGTGGCTCGAGGTCGAGTTGGCGGCGACGGAAACGCTGGCCGAGGCGGGCGTTGTCCCGCGCGAGGCCGCGGCCAAGCTGCGCGAACGCGCGCGCATCGACGTGGCGCGCATCACTGATATTGAAAACAAGGTGCGGCACGACGTGATCGCGTTCACCATCGCCGTGCAGGAAACGGTCGGCGATCCCGAAGCGGCGCGCTGGCTGCACTACGGCCTCACGTCGAATGACATCGTGGACACGGCGCAGGCGCTGCTGGTGCGCGACGCCTCGCGGCTGATCGAAAAGGGAATCGCGCGCTTCGGCGAAATTCTCGAAAAGCGCGCGTGGGAGTTCAAGGACACGCCTGAAATCGGCCGCACGCACGGCATTCACGCCGAGCCGATCACGTTTGGGCTGAAGATCGCGAACTGGTATTCCGAAAATCGCCGCGACGCTGTGCGGTTCGAAACCGCCGCGCGCGAAATGGCCGTGGGGAAAATTTCCGGCGCCGTCGGGACGTGCACTCACCTCGGTCCCGAGATCGAGCACAAGATTTGCCAGCGGCTCGGGCTGGCCACTGCGCCGATCAGCACGCAGGTGATTGGGCGCGACCGCCACGCGCAGTATCTTTCGGCGCTCGCGATCATCGCCGCCACGCTTGAAAACGTCGCACTCGAAATCCGGCATTTGCAGCGCACCGAAGTGCGCGAGGTGGAGGAGCCGTTCGGCGGCGAGCAGCGCGGCAGTTCGGCGATGCCCCACAAGCGCAATCCCGTTTCGAGCGAGCAGATTTGCGGACTCGCGCGCGTGGTGCGCGCGAATTCGGTGGCTGCGATGGAAAACATCGCGCTCTGGCACGAACGCGATATCTCGCACAGCTCGGTCGAGCGCGTGATCCTGCCCGATTCGACGATTCTCGTCGACTACATGCTGCACCGCACCGCCGAAATCGTCGCCAACATGAAAGTGTTTCCCGCGCGGATGCTGCGCAATCTCGACGCGACGCAGGGGCTGGTCTTTTCAGGGCAGCTATTGCAGGATTTGGTCGAGCACGGCGCGCCGCGCGAAGAGTCCTACAAGTGGGTGCAGGCGCACGCCATGGCCGCGTGGGAATCGGAGACGAGCTTCAAGGACCGCGTCGCCGCCGATCCGAACGTCCGCAAATTCCTCGACGAAAAGGCGCTCGCACACACGTTTGATTTGCAGCGCCAGTTGCGCGCCGTGGACGCGATATTCAAGCGCGTCTTCGGCGCCGGCAAATCCTCCGCCGCGCGATAGTCCCTAATGTTGTCGCGCGTGGACGTGCGGAGGTAACGAAATGAGATTCCATACTCAAGTGCTTAAGGTCGTCTTCGTCTTGGCGTTGATGGCCGTGCCTGCGAATTGTCAATGCCGACCTACCTCGGCCGGGACGCGGTGGGGCGGGAACCAAGTGGTCGGGCTGAAGGAACCCAAACCCATCAAATCCATTCACGGCGTCGCTTTGGACGAGGCTATGAAGCCGATGGGCGGGGTGCTCGTGGAAGTTTATGACCACCCTGAAATCCTGATTCAGAATTTTGCTCAAGGCACGGTGGGCAAGAAACGCCTCGCGGCGTGCATGACCGACGAGACGGGAGTCTTCGCGCTGGACGTACCACCCGGCCACTATGAACTGCGGTTAAGCAAGTCTTCAGAGTGGGATGTTTTGTCGATGCCGGTGCGAGTGCGGAAATCCGCAGGTTACTCAAAGAAGGGGTTTGTGCTGCGGCTTCAGCTTGGCACATAACGTGGCCGGCTATTGTGGCGCGGAAGTGACTCTGAGGGAGGCGGCGGTGCGGAATTTTTTGTAGTCGCTGTAACGGTCGATGAAATTCTGCTTCAGCTTGACGAAAACGATGCGCCCGGCGACGTGGGCTTCGATGTAGGACGGCAGCCAGACTTCGCCGTTGATTTTTTCCTGCTCGAAGACGAAGTTCGAGCCCTTTGAGAGCGAAGCCAACAACCCGCCGGCGAATTTCGCCGATTCCACGAATTGCGCTTCGAGCCGCACGATTTCGCGGGCCTGGTCGTCGACCCACATCGTGCCCGAAAGCTTCTGGATGATGCGGTCGATTTCTTTTTTCGGCTTGTAGTTCGGATTTCCGCTGACGTCGAAGGCGATCACATCCTGTCCGCGAAAGTTGGTGCGGCGGGGATTGGTGAAAAGTTCGGCGCGAAGGAAATCGGAAAGTTCGGCTTCTTCTTCCTCCTCTTTCTTCGCCTGCTTTTTCGGATCGGCAGCGAGCTCGGCCTGCTTCTTTTTCAGCTCGTCGAATTTCTTGTTGAAGCTGTCGTCTTCTTTTTTCTTTTCATCGCCACTGAGCGGCTTTCCCTCTTTCCCGAGGAGGTGACGTACTTCGTCGTCGCCGATATAGAAGACATCGTAGTCGCGCAGCTCGCGGGACTTCACGTTGCCGTCCGAATCGGTCTTGTCCTGCTCTTCGGAGAGATGCGCGGTATAGAGCTTGCGGATTTCTTCGAGCACGGCCTGGTTCTTGGCGACATCGCGCAGCAGCGTGGGAATGTCCGGCAGCGGGCGCTGATCGGGTTGCGATTGCGCCGGCGGCGCGGCGTCACTCTGCTGCGCCAACGCGGGCACGCAGGCTATTCCCGCAATCAGGATCGTGCACGCGAGAATGACAACGGACCGGCGCAGGGGATTCTCCCCGGTTCGCGACTATTGCACTCTTTGGATGTAGCGGCCTTCGGAGGTGTCGACTTTGACTTTGTCGCCCTCGCCGACAAACGGAGGCACGTTGATGACGAGCCCGGTCTCGAGCTTCGCTGGCTTCATCACGGCGCTCGCCGTGGCCTTCTGAATGCTCGGCTCGGTTTCGATGACGGTGAGATCGACCGTATCGGGCAGAAGCACGCCGATCGCTTTGCCGTCGTGATACTCGATTTTCACCGGCATGTTGGGAATGAGGTAGTCCTTGGCGTCGCCCACGACGTCGTTCTGCAGGGAGATCTGCTCGTAGTTCTCGTTGTTCATGAAGTGGTGGCCATCGCCATCGCTGTAAAGATATTCGAACTCGATTTCGTCGACGGTGACTTTGTCGATGACATCTTCGGCGCGGAACCGGTAATCGATCATGGCGCCGGTGCGCAGGTTACGCATCTTGGTCTGCATCGCGGCGCGCTTGTTGCCAGGCGTGCGATGGTCGACGTTGTAGACGGCGTAGAGGTCGCCCTCGTGCTTGATAATCATCCCTGAACGCAGAAGTGTTGCCTTAATCATGACCCGCTCCCGAATTATTCTCTGGAGATTCCCTGCGGAAACTCTATCGAAGAATTAATTATAGCGGGCTGCCTCGCATCCGGTCAAACCAGCGGCGTCAGAATTCCTCCTCCTCATCGCGCTTCTTGAGGCGAGTGATTTTGAGGGTGACGCGAAAATCGCGCGAGCGGACATCGGCCAAGATGGCGCGGCGCGTTTCGGCGGAAAGCGCAGCGGGTCCGATCACGCCTGCAGCATCGCGAGGGAAATGCTTCACGAAAATCGCGGCGAGGTGAGCGGTGGCGTAGGCGATCGGAGTCGAAACCATCCCGCGCTGGCGAATCTGGTAGAGAGTGGGAAAGCTTGCGTCCCAGCGGATCAGCAGCGGCTGATCGCCCTTTGTTCCGCGAACGAGAACCGCGGCGGCAAAGCGCGCGTTTTCGAGCACTCCCTTGCGAATGAGCTTTGCGACGCGACGGGGCGTGAGTGTCTCGGGAAAGCGCTTGCGCACGATGCCTCTCGAACGGTGCAAGCGCCCCTGGCGGTACCATCGCCGCAACCGCTCGATATCGTTGCCGCCAATTTTCGCATCCGCATCGCGCATAGGAATCACGTAAGGCAGCATGCAGACTTCGTCTTGCGCCGCGAGGAAGACGGGCGTCGCGCCGATCGGCGGCGGAAAACGAAAAATCTCGCGCTCGTCGAAACGTTTGGCGAGCTTGAACCTTCCGCCACGATAGATTCGGGGAAGTGAAGTCGCTTCGTCATAGGCGACATCCGCCGACCACGTGGAGATGGGATCTTTGCTCTCGGTGCTCTCGTACAGGCGGATGTGGACGGATTCGACCGAATCGAGCAGCTCGGAGCCGCGCTGCGCGAGCAGATTCGTAAGGCCGGGCGCAACGCCCGCGCAGACGAGCGCGACGCGGTTCTTGGCTGCGAAACGATCGTGATAGCGAAACTGTTCGGGCCGGAACGGATGATGCGTGAGGTGCGAATTCAAATCGAGGTAGTGCGCGCGGAGACGCAGTGCGGCGCGCAATATGATGTTGTTGAAGACGGCCGGCAAGGCATTGACGATCAGGTTTGCGCCGCGCCCCGCTCGCACGATCGACCACAAGTTCCGGGCGTTCGTCTCGACAACCGGAATTTCGCTTTTCTTTCCGAGAAATCGGCGAGCTCGGTCGATGTCGCGGTCGCCGCACCAGACGGTGTGTCCCTGGCGTTCGAGGAGATGTGCAAGCAGGGAGCCCGTGCCGCCGGCTCCCAGGACGAAGATCCGCATCGGCTGGAAACTCTATCATAGGTGTGGAGTTGCCGAACGAAACGGGATTGCAACCGGGGCAGCCGATCTACTACTTGCCGGTCGGGACGAGACGCTTCAACTCCTCGGTCCAGTTCAGCACGACGTTGATCTGAGTGGGAGCCGCCTGCTCCGGTGTCACAGGTTTGAGCATCAGGAACCTTTGGCCGTCCGGGGAGATATCGTAGTTGGCACGCGAATACCCCGCACCGTTCCTGAGATAGAGATCCTCGAAAAGCTCCCGGGGCTTCCCACTCTCGAAACCCGCCTTGGTGGAAACATCCACGGCCATCAGCTTGTCCGCAGTGCGGTAGAACAGTTCGCGCCCGTTACGGTTCCACTGCGGCTCCGAGCCTCCATCGGTCGAAATTTGCCACTTTCCGCCGGGGCCCGGATACGGTTGTACGTAAACTTCGCGGCGTCCCGTTTCATCCGAGGCGTAAGCGATCCAGCGCCCGTCCGGCGAAAACTGCGGAGCATCCTGGAAGACGTGCGAAGAGCTCTCTTGCAGGAAGTGGACCGACTTTCCGTCGCCAAGATTCAGCACCGAGATATCGGGAGGATTAGGGGCCTGCACCGTGATGTAGGCCAGCTGCTTGCCGTCGGGGGACCAGGAAAAAGGAACGCTCGTGCCTGCGCTCATCAGCTCTTCCGCGCGGCCGCTCCCATCGGCCGGCTGCCAGAAAACGGTCAGCGTCTGGTTCTTGTCGGACATAAAAGCGACACGCTTGCCGTCGGGAGTCCAAACGGGGTATTGGTTGGTCGTGCCCTCGAATGTAAGCCGCGTCAGGGCCTCCCGTGTCGTGTCGTATATTCTCACCTGCGAGCCCACGTCCAATGCGATCCGGCGCCCGTCCGGAGAAACCCGGGGCTGGTCATAGTCTCCTGGTTCGAGTGGAAAGGTTTTTTCCGCGCCGTCCCGGGTCACCCAAACCAGCTGCATTTTCGTTCCCCTCAGGCCTCCGGGGACGTATACCAGCGAACCGTTCTCCGAAATGTCGTATTGCCCGGGGCCACCCAGGCTATTCGTCTGCAGAACGCCCTGCAGAACCGGGACGGTATTACCGGACACAGACAGGTGTTCCAAGTCGAACGGAACAGCCATCAGGTTACCGCCCTGCGCGTAAACGAGATGGCCGGACGAAGTGTAGCGCGGTGCTGTCGTGGCCTGAGTCTGTATCAACATTCGCCGTTGTCCGCCGGGCAGGGATTGAACGGCGATCCCTGGATTGGGAAAAAGCACGGCGAAAAGGATCTCCTTGCTGCCCGGAAGAAACTGCGGCCAAAGGTGCGTGGCTTCACCGGGTTCGAATCGCGTGATCGCCTCCGAAGACCCGCCTGTTTCGGGCACCTTGGAAACCACGGAGAGGACCGGCGCAAACGCGATGAAGCCCTCGCTGCCCCAGCTTGCGCCTCGAGGAAGCCCGATATCCTGGAGCGTCTGTGCTGCCCCGCCAGCCAGCGGAATCTTCTTCAGCTTTGAATCGGCGAAAAACGCGAGCCATTGACCGTCGGGCGAAAAAACGGGACCCGTGGCCCCCTCCGTGCCGGGAACGGCCTTTGCTTCCAGGCTATCGAGGGAGCGAACGTAGATCTGCTGGGCGGAGTTTCCTTGACCAGCGGCGACGTAGACGATGCGGGTGCCGTCGCGTGAGATCGCCAGCGCCGACTGATCGAGCCCCGTCAGGTGCTGCCCGGGTGGGAGAACGATCGAAGTGCGCGTAACCAGCCTTGCAGGTACAGGCTTTAGATTCCAAGCGGTGACACCAGCGATCGTCGCGCCGAGCGCGAGGCCTGCGACGCCAATCGCCAGAGACAGCCAGCGCGTCTTGGCGGGCGAAGCATTGGCAGCCGCAACGCCAGCTTCCGGCGCACCAGTCAGAACTTCGTCGATTGAGATGCGCGCGTCGCCGATGTCGCGCAGTCGCTGCTTCGGATCTTTCTGCAAACACCGCTGCAACAGCACCCGGACCCGCATCGGCGTGGCGGCTGGTAGCCGGGACCAATCCGGCTCTTCTTTGATCACTGCTGCCAGCGTGTCCGTGACCGTCTCGCCCGTGAACGTCTGCCTGCCAGTCAACATCTCGTATAGCACGCAGCCGAAAGCCCAGATATCCGCGCGGCGATCCACCTGCTTCCCCTTCGCCTGCTCCGGCGACATGTACGCAGCAGTTCCCAGCAGCACTCCCTGCATCGTCGCCAGGCGGCTCAGAGTCGGAGAAGTCGAGATGTCGTATGACGCCGCATCTCCTTCCAGCGCCTTCGCCAATCCAAAATCCAGCACCTTCACCGCGTCGTCCGCCGTCACTTTCACATTCGCAGGTTTCAGATCGCGATGCACGATTCCCCGCTCGTGCGCGTACTCGAGCGCGTCGGCAATTTGCCGAGCGATGCGAATAGCTTCGTCAATCGGAATCGGACCCGCGCGAATGCGATCGGCCAGCGTCGGCCCTTCGACCAACTCCATCACCAGCGCGTGCGTGCTGCCGGAATCTTCCAGGCCATGAATCGTGGCGATGTTGGGATGATTGAGAGACGCGAGAACTTTCGCTTCGCGCTGGAAACGCGCCATGCGATCGGCGTCGCGGGCGAAAGCCTGCGGCAAAACCTTCAGCGCAACATCGCGGCCGAGTTTGGAATCGCGGGCGCGATACACCTCTCCCATCCCGCCCGCACCGATGGAGGCGAGAATTTGGTATGAGCCGAGGCTCGTGCCGACTGCGAGGGGCATAGAGTGGCAGGATTTTACAATAGCTAGCGAGGCAAGTCCTGATAAACGCTTTCACCGCTCCCCGGGTTTTGTTGACAACGCGAGAAGCGGGCGGGTATGATTTCTGCGACACAGCGTCTGACGTGAGCGCTGTGTCCCCTTCTTTGCTCTAGCCCCCGGGTGGGTGGAGTGACCAAGGCCGCGCACTCGGCAAACGGGGCAGAATCCGCACGGAGGCCGTTCCGCATGTCATCCGACAGCGACAGCAACTCACAACCTTCCGCCATCGAAAGCGAATTTGTGACGCCAACGGTTGAAGCGCCTGCCGACGCACCGTCCGTGGTGACGGTGCATAGCGTCGGCGGCGGCGCGGCTGCTGCCATGGCGCGCGAGCCGGAAGCGATCGAGGCCACTCCGAGCGCGCCTGCTCCGGTGGCTGAGGAATCCGCAGGACAGACCGAGAATCCTGTGGCGGTGGAAGCAGCCGCGACGGAAGCCGCCGAACCTTCGGCGGAAGCAGCGGAGTCGTCTGAGTCGATGGATCAGCTTCTTGACCAGTTCTCGACGCCGCAAGCGGCGGCCGAGGGCGAAATTTTCGACGGGCGCGTGCTGGCGGTCACGGAAGCGGGCGTCGTGGTGGATGTGGGCGGAAAATTCGAGGGATTGGTCCCTGCGCAGGAATTCCTGGATTCGGGCAATCCGATAGAATTCGGCGAAGGGCAGACGATCGAAGTCGAGCGGCTGCACGAACAGAAGGACGGCTACGTCCTGCTGTCGTACGCGCGGGCGCACCGGCGTCGCGTCTGGGAGCGCATCGAGAAGTCGTACCGCGAGCACACAAATCTTACAGGAAAAGTGACGGAGCGAATCAAGGGCGGGCTGGTGGTCGATATCGGTGTGCGGGCGTTTCTGCCGGCGTCGCAGATCGAGCTGCGTCCCGTGCACGATCTCGAAGCGTGGAAGGACCGCGAGATCGAAATCCGCGTCCTGAAACTGAACCGGAAGCGCGGGAACGTGGTGGTGAGCCGGCGCGCGATTTTGGAAGACGAGCAAAAGGCCAAGCGCGACGCGCTGGCGGAGACTCTATCGGAAGGCGCAACCGTTACGGGCAAAGTCAAGAACATCACCGATTACGGAGTCTTCGTCGATCTGGGCGGAATGGACGGGTTGCTGCACGTGAGCGACCTTGTCTGGGGACGCGCACCGCATCCATCGACGATCGTGCAGCCGGGCGAAGAGATTCAGGTTCAAATTCTAAAATTCGACAAGGAAAAACAGCGGATTTCACTCGGGCGGAAGCAATTGCTGCCCGATCCATGGGCGACGGTGCCGGAGCGATTTCCGACGGGCGCGCGCGTTCGCGGAAAGGTGGTCGGCGTAACGGATTACGGTGCGTTCGTGCAGATCGAGCCGGGCGTCGAGGGCCTGGTGCACGTCAGCGAGATGAGCTGGTCGAAGCACGTGAAGCATCCGTCGAAGATCGTGAAAGTTGGCGATGAAGTCGAGGTCGTCGTGCTCGAGGTGAAGACGGACCAGCGGCGGATTTCACTCGGATTGAAGCAGACGCTGCCCGATCCGTGGGCGGAAGCGGCGGAGAAATATCCGGTGGGATCGGTCGTCACCGGGCGAGTGCGGAACCTGGCGGATTTCGGAGCGTTCGTCGAGCTGGAAGAGGGAATGGAAGGCCTGATCCACATCAGCGACGTGAGCTGGACCGAGCGGATCAAGCATCCGAGCGAGAAGTTCAAGAAGGGCGACAAAGTCGAAGCGAAAGTGCTGAAAGTGGACTCGCAGAACCGCCGGCTATCGCTTGGGATCAAGCAGGTGAACGACATCTGGGCCAATTGGTTCGCAGCGAACAAAATCGGCGACGTCGTCAAAGGCAAGGTCGCGCGCGCGACCGATTTCGGCGCGTTTGTCGAGCTGGCCGACGGAATCGAAGGGCTCTGCCACATTTCGGAGATCGAAGAGCGGAAGCCGAAGGGCGAGCGCGACAAGGCGCCGAAGGTGGCGCGGGACGCGCGAGTGACTTCGGTGCTTACTCCCGGGCAGCAATACGATTTCAAAATCCTGCGGCTCGAGCCGGAACAGCACAAGATCAGCTTGAGCTACCGAGCCGCGCAGAAACAGGTCGAGCGCGAAGAGATGCAATCTTTCCGGTCGTCGAAGTCGTCCCCCACAGCAACCATCGGCGACGCCATCATGGCGAAACGGCAGTCGTCCTAGGGCTTTGGCGGCTAGCGCGCCACGGGGCTGCGCGCCGGCTGCGACTGAAAAACCGTTTACGTGGCTTTGGATTGATGATAAGGAAAGATAGTGCGGCGCCCTGTCCCAGCGCCCAGACGGCCCATAGAATGAGCGGTTTGCGAGAGGAGGCCTTCCACTGATGGCTGCGGGAGAGCAGGAGAATCTAGACCACACGATGACGAAGGCGGATTTGGTCGAGGAAGTGACTCGCGTGACCGAGCTGCCGCGAAAGGAATCGGAAGCCGTCGTCGAGACGATCTTCGAGAGCATCATCAGCGCGCTGCAGGCGGACGACAAAATCGAGATCCGCGGGTTCGGCAGCTTCCGCACGCGCCAGCGCCGCGGACGCACGGGCAGAAATCCGAAGACGGGCGCGAAGGTGGAAGTCCCGCCGAAAAAAATTCCTTTCTTCAAGCCCAGCAAAGAGCTGAAAGACTACGTCAACAACCCGCAGGCGGCGGGCTCCCCGACTCCCGGCCCGGGGCACTGAGCGGGATGGATTACATCTGGACGCCGTGGCGATACCGCTACATCGCCGATGCGTCGAAAGATGACCGCTGCATCTTCTGCGACGCGCTGGCTGCCAACGACGATGTGGGCGCACTGATCGTCCTGCGCGGAAAGAAAAACTTCGTCATCCTCAACAAGTATCCCTACACGAGCGGGCATGTGATGGTGGTTCCCTACGCACACGTGGCCGAGCTCGATGCTGCGGAACCGGAAACACTCGCAGAAATGATGCGCCTGGCGCAGCGCGTGCAGACGGCGCTCGGAAAAACCTACCATCCGCAGGGCTACAACCTCGGAATGAATTTGGGGCGCGCGGCCGGCGCGGGCGTCACCGGTCACATTCACATGCACGTGCTGCCGCGCTGGGCGGGCGATGCGAATTTCATGACCGTCGTCGGCGAGACGCGCATGGAGCCGGAGGATCTCGCGACGACATTCGAAAAGCTGCGGAAGGCATTGGCGGGCTGACGGGCTCCGACCGATCAAGGCGCTACATCACGCAGCCATCTCTACATTTTTCCACCCATTTCAGTCCATCGTCAGTGAAATCAGCTCTGTTGTCGTCGATGTACTTCTGTACCAAGTCGCGCACTCCGGGATGATGGAGATGCCCCAAGCCGTGGAGTGCATACATTTGAGTCCTGCGATCAGGCAGCTCGAGAATGCGCTTGAGCATATCGAACATGGCGTCCAGCAGAGCGCGTGAATTGGCGTCAAGCTTAGAGACTTCGCCTTCCTTAACGCGTCGCGACGCGGGCGCTGAGGACGGTCGATGCGTTTCGAAGAAGGCGCTCTGAAACCAGAAGCTCGTTGCGACCGTGTCCCACCACATGTCTAAACAGTTTTCCATGACTTGCACATCGGACTTCGCTACGAAATCTGAATAGACGGAAAACATCGAGCGTATGCATTCGAGCCGCTCGCTGAGCGGTACGGACTTGTCCCAGAGGTACTCGACGAGATCGAAATCGACGCCGATGATCATCCAGATCGCCTGGTTTACCTGGCCTGAACAATATTTTCGGCAGATATCTGCAAAACTGCGACACATCCCGGTCAAGAAGCTGACAGCGACTTCTGGGCGGGACCACTCGCACTCTGCGTCCTCCCCCGTGAAACTTGGCATGTGATCGCCCAGCTCGGGAGCGGGGCGGTCGAAAAAGAATGTGACAAGTTCTTCGTAGGAGAGCGACGAAAGATCGAATGTTTCGGTCATAGTCGTGTCGCGTGCTCTTCGAGTACTGAGGATATCTTCAGAATAATCGTATAATGCGTCCCCGATGGGGCACCCCTCGAAAAATAAAAAGGACGTTCGCAGTTCGATCCTCGTCGTACCGTACCGGCGCATCGATCCGCGAAGTCAGCCGCCGTATCTCTTCCCGCCGTATCGACTGACGATCTCCCGCGCGCCGCGCAAGCCGCTGATCGTATTGCCGCACACACTTTCGGAAGTGACCGGTCCGGTGTTCGGGCATGAGGAAGTCGGCGAAACGGACAACGATCTAACACGTCAGCATGCGGGCGAGCCGCTCGGCGAGCGCATTACGGTCTCGGGGCGCGTGCTCGACGGCGACGGGCGTCCCGTGCCGAACGCGCTGATCGAGATCTGGCAGTGCAACGCCGCCGGACGGTACCGGCACCGAATCGATCAGCACCATGCGCCCCTCGATCCGAATTTCACCGGCGCGGGACGCATGCTCACCGACGCGCAGGGAAACTATCGCTTCGTCACGATCAAGCCCGGGCCGTATCCGTGGGAAAACCATCCGAACGCCTGGCGGCCCTCGCACATTCACTTTTCGCTCTATGGCACAGCATTTGCCACGCGCCTCGTGACGCAGATGTATTTTCCGGGCGATCCGCTGATGCCGTTCGATCCGATTTTCAATTCCGTGCGCGACGAGCGCGCGCGACAGCGCACGATCGCGAAATTCGATTTGAACCGCACCGAGCCCGGATGGGCGCTTGGGTTCCGATACGACATCGTGGTGCGCGGGCAGGAGGCCACGCCTTTTGAGCGCCGGAAATAAATCCGCGAAGACGCTTGAGCTGACTCCGTGGTGCACGGTCGGTCCCTATTTCGCCATTTGCGTCACCACGGAGCTGTGCATCCCGCAGATCGCAAAGCCCGAGACGAAAGGCGAGCGCGTGAGATTGATCTGCTCGGTCTTCGATCGCAACAGCGAGTGCGTCCCCGATACACTGATCGAAATCTGGCAAGCGAATGCGGACGGAAAATACAATCACCCCGCCGACGGGCAGGCGAAATCAGTCGATGCGTCGTTCCGCGGATTCGGGAGGCAGGTGACGGACCTGAGCGGGGCGTGCGAATTCGAAACGATCAAGCCGGGCCGCGTCCCCGGACCGCGAGGCGCGCTGCAGGCTCCACATCTGGAGGTGGGCGTCTTCACGCGCGGAGTGCTAAAACGCCTTGCCACGCGGATTTATTTTGCCGGTGACGCGGCGAACGGCGAATGTCCCGTGCTCGCGCTGGTGCCGAAATCGCGACGCGCGACGCTGACGGCGCAGCCGGTCGCAGGCCAGCCCGGAACGTGGCGGCACGAAATCCACTTGAGCGGCCCGAAAGAGACCGTTTTCTTCGAGGTGTAGGATCAGCCGTAGTTCGGCGGGTTCACAGACTGGTCCATGCCCATCGTTTTTTGCCCGCCGGGCTGGACGTTGACGCTGATCAGGTGCGGCTCGGTTGAGGCGAATGCGCACTTGAGCGCCGGTTCGAGATCTTCGGGGCGATCCACTTCGCGCGATTTCATGCCGTAGCCCTGCGCGATTAGAGCCGCGTTGATTCCCGGAATGTCGATGCCGGGAACATTGGTGCCGACCTTGGTGAAATCGCGGAAACCCTTGAGTGCCGAATAGTTCCCATTGCAGATCACGACGAAAACGACCGGCGCTTTCGTTTGCACGGCCGACCACAGCGCCTGAACGGAATACTGCAGCGAGCCATCGCCAACGGGGCACACGACGCGGCGCTTCGGATGCGCCAATTGCAAGCCTACCGCCGCGGGAACCGCGAAGCCCAAAATTCCGCTGCGCACGGAGTAGAACGAGCCGGGCTCGTCGAGCTTGACGTAGCGGTCGAGATCGCCTTTCGATGATGGACATTCTTCCGCGATGATCGCGTCGCGGGGCATCAGTTTGTTGAGAACGTTGAAGAGATACGCGCAGGTCATCGGATGCTCGGGCTTCGGTTCCGGCGGAGCGGAACACGTTGCGACGCTGCGATTGACGGCCTTCACGCGGCTCGCAAGATATTTCGCGGCAGCGGCAACATCGCCGACGATGCTCGTGCCGGCGAGCGCCGCTGAAGCGTCTTGCGGCGAATTCGTGATCTGGAAGAGCTTCGTGCCCGGCGCGATGGCGTTGCCAGGAACAAAGGCGTAGTAGAGAAACACGGGCGCGCCCAGGACAACAACCGTGTCGTAGCCAGAGAGCTGATCGGCGAGAGGCTTCTGCGCCGGCAGCAGCCCACCACGAAACAATCGATGGCTGCGCGGAAACGCCCAGCGTGGCGCTATCGGCTCGGCGTAGACGTCGGCGTTCAGGCGTTCGGCGAGCGCAATCGCATCGTGCCAGGCGCCGTCCTCTTCGATTTGCGAACCAGCGATTAGCGCCAACTTTTTGCTTGAATCGATGGCGCGAACCACTTCATCGAGCGCGGCGGGATCGGGCGACACAGTTTGGCTCACCCGGCGCGCGACGATGGGCTGGCACGGTTTGTTCCAGTCGTCCATCGGGATCGAGATGAAGACCGGGCCGCGCGGCGGCAGCATTGCGAGGTGATAGCCGCGCGCGATTGCCACGGGCACGTCTTCTGCACGCAACGGCTCGCACGCCCATTTGACGTAGGGCTTGACGACATCGACGGCACGGCTCACCAGAAACGGCTCGGCCATGATCTGGCGGCGGTCCTGCTGGCCCGTGGTCACTACGAGCGGCGCATGAAGATAATGGGCGTCGATAAGCGCGGAGAGACCGTTGCCCGCGCTTGCGATCGAATGGAGATTCACGAACGCCGCCTCGTTGCGCCCCAGCGCATAGCCAAGTCCCATGCCCGCGGCCGCGCGCTCGTGCAAGCCGAGGATGTACTCAAAACCGGGCGGCATGTCCTTTAGGAACGGCAGCTCGCTCGAGCCGGGATTGCCGAAGATCTTGGTCATGCCGAGGTCGCGCAGGACCTCGTAGGTCGCCTCTCGAACTGTGGTCACGATCGCAAGCCTCCTCAACCGTCCTCAACTGGCCGTAGCGTGCGGTTCGCGCGTAACTTTCGACTCGGGCCAGCCGTTATAACCAATTGCCCGGGCTGGCGCATACATCGTATCCTGTCTCACCCGCTCGGGGGCAGCCACTTCCAGCCACAGGTACATACGAATGGGTGACATGATCGTAGTGCAGGACCTTGTAAAGAACTACGGGGATTTCTGCGCGGTGAATCACATATCGTTCACGGTGCCCGAGGGAAAGATCTTCGGCTTTCTCGGGCCGAACGGCGCGGGAAAAACCACAACGATCAAGATGCTGACGACGGTGCTCGATCCCACCAGCGGATACATACGCGTCAACGGGCACGATCCTACGCGCGAGCAGAAGCAGGTGCGGCGATCGTTCGGGATTGTGTTTCAAGACCCGAGCCTCGACGACGAGCTGACCGCTTACGAGAACATGGACCTGCACGGCGTGCTCTACGGCGTTCCGCGAGGCGAGCGGCACAAGCGAATCGACATGCTGGTGGAATTCGTGGGACTCGCGGAGCGTAAAAACGATCTCGTGAAGACGTATTCGGGCGGGATGAAGCGGCGTCTCGAAGTGGCGCGCGCATTGCTGCACACGCCGCGGATTCTGTTTCTCGACGAGCCGACACTCGGGCTCGACCCGCAAACGCGCAATCACATCTGGGGCTATATCCAGCAGTTGAGCAAGGAAGAGGGCGTGACGGTCTTCTTCACGACGCACTACATGGACGAGGCTGACCGCGTGGCGAATGAGGTCGGCGTGATCGACCACGGCAAGATCGTGGCGCAGGCTTCGCCCGCGGAGCTGAAAGAACGCACGAAATGCTCCAATCTGGAAGACGCGTTCATTGCGCTCACGGGACACGCGATTCGCGAGGAAGAGGCGAACGTCGTCGATCGCATGAGAATGATGGGACGAGCGTGGAGAGGAGGCGGAAGGCGATGAAAGCGATCTACATTCTTTGCCTGCGGCAACTGAAGCGCTACGTGCGGTCGCCGGCGCGCATCATCGGATCGCTCGGGCAGCCGATCTTGTTTCTCGTCGCGCTGGGATTCGGATTGCGGGCAATGTTTGCACGCGCCGGGCAGGGGAACTACATCAATTTTCTATCGCCGGGAATTGTGTCCATGGCGATTCTCTTCAACGCCGTTTTCTCGGGAATCGAGATTATTTGGGACCGGCAATTCGGGTTTCTGAAGGAGACGCTGGTCGCGCCGGTGTCGCGGTTCGAGATCGTGGTCGGAAGGATGCTGGGCGGGGCGATCGTCGCATTTGTACAGGGACTGATCGTGTTCGTGATCTGCCTGATCGCAGGATTCCGGATCACGAACTCGCACTACGTATGGCTCGCTGTGGTGTTCATGTTCTTGATCTCGCTGCTGTTCGCGGGCATCGGAACGGTTTTCGGGTCGGTGCTGCAGGACATGCAGGGGTTTCCGCTGATCATCAATTTCATCATCATGCCGATTTTCTTTTTTTCCGGCGCGCTGTTCGTGGCGAGCGGGCTACCAAAGGTGCTGCAGATCTTGCTGCGGCTCAATCCGTTGAGCTACGGCGTGGACGGGCTGCGCGGGGCGTGCAGCAGCGTGTTCGCGTTCGGGCTCGCGACGGATCTGGGCGTGTCGATTGTGCTGACGGCGCTGCTGCTTGCGATTGGAAGTTATTTCTTCTCGAAGATTCAGCTGTAGGGGCGCCGTTTCAAAACGGCCTATCAGCGAGCTCCTTCGTGACGAGTGGATCAACTCGCAGCTTCGGATTGAAGTTCACCAGCTCGCCAGTCTTAATTCTGATCTTTGTGCATGTCGGTGAGAACGCAAAAGCCGAGACGAAGACATCGTAGAATCCCGGTGGAAGATTCACCAGGAAACGTCCTGCTGAATCTGTCTCGACGGATAGATCCGCTGAAACGCCGACGTTACTCTTCAGCCCTACATTCGCCCCACTGGCGTCCCAGTGAATGAAAACCTTGGGTTTGAGGCCCGTTCCGATTGCAACCCCATGAATGTCTGTCACCATGCCGCGAAGCCCTGTGTCGTTGGACTCAGATGCGTGCGGCATTGACACAAGAAGGCACAAGCCTAGATAACTCAAGACTCTCTTCATAGCCGTCTCCCGGGAACCAAAGGGCCCACCCCGGGGCCCCGCAAGTTTCGACCTGGGCGATTTAGCGCGCCTATGCCACCGGCAGGGCGCCCACCGCGAGGCGTTCGTCGCGGCCGGGATCGTCGACGACTTTGCATTCATCGTTGAAGATCATCGTGGCGCGGGATTTCGTGTCGTAGGCAGGCCAGTGCGGCAGACCGCTTGCGTTGGGATTCCCTGTGCGCGCAAAAGCAGCCCACGCGCTGCTCACTTTTTCTGCGAGCGGCGCGAGGTCGGCACCGGTGCCGTTCATTCCCGTGGTCTTGTCCGTATTGTCGAAGACGAAGGCCAGCTCCATGCCGTGCGGCGAGCGCAGCTTGCCGCCGAGCACCGGGCTGCGCCAGTCGAAGATATACATGTACGCAGGCGCGGCGCCCTGCGCAGCTTTGCGCTCGGCCTGCGTGATGGCGTTCATGCGCATCATGCGGTCGGTGGTGACGGCGAAGTAGATGTCGCTCGGCGAAGCGTTGGGCCTGTCTTTCTTGTAGACGGCGAGCAGCGAATCGAGCTGCGCGTCGTCGGTGAGATGAAGATACGACTTCAGCTTCGTCCGCATGTCGGCTTCGTTGAGCGAAAAGAGTGAAGCGTCGGCGATGCCGAGGAGCGCAGTCGATTCCGTGCCGTTGGTGCCGATGAGCATCGGGACGTTTGCCGACTGCGCGGGCGCGTCGGGATCAAATGGCTGGCGCGGAAGCGAGCGGCCGTCGACCACGGGACCGAGGCGGATCGAATTGGGTCCGGTCATCGCTTTCAGCGCTGCAAGCATGTCGGCCATCGGGGTTTTCTGGAGATCGTCGACTCGTTCGGGCGCAATTTTCAGCTGCGCGAGAAATTTTCGCGCGGCAGCGTCGGCTTCTTCGCGCGTGCTGACGCGGAGCATCGAGCCGCTCTCGACAATCGCCTTGTGAAACAGGCCCTTCGCCGGCGGCATGGCCATCAGGACGCTGACTTTTCCTCCTCCGCCGGATTCGCCGAAGATCGTGACGTTATTGGGATCGCCGCCGAAATGTGCGATGTTGTCGCGCACCCACTGGAGCGCGAGCACGCAATCGAGCATGCCGACGTTGCCCGAGTCCGCGTATTTTTCTCCGCCTACCCCGCCGAGATAGAGATAGCCGAAGACATTCAGGCGATGATTGATGCCGACGACGACCACGTCGCGCTTGCGCGCGACGTTTGTGCCGTCGTAGGTGGGCGCGCCGTCCGAGCCGCCGGTGTAGCCGCCTCCGTGCAGCCATACCATCACTGGCCGCTTGCCGCGCAAACCCGCCGTCCAGACATTGAGCACGAGGCAATCTTCGCCGACGCCGCCGGGGCCGAAGATGTCGCCCATGGCGATGCGGATGTCGGAGCCGGTAGCGGCGGAAAGATTTTGCGGCGCCATCGCGCCGTATTGAAGCGCGTCGAATACGCCGGTCCACGGCTTCGGCGGCTGGGGCGGCATGAAACGCGCGGCGCCTTCGGTCGATGCGCCGTAATGGATACCTTTGAAGGTGTGGACGCCGCCCGCCGAAACTCCGCGCACTTTGCCTGCTTTCGTTTCGACGACTGGACCAGGGACATCGGCGGCAAACAGCGTTCGCGCGAGCGGCGAATTGAGCGCGGCAGCTGCGAGAGATGCCTTCAGCAATTCACGGCGTCGAACCATGGTTCGCCCCCTACGAAGCGCTCGCGACTCTGGGCTCGGAGGCCATGACCGGAACCGTCTCACGCGGCGCGGGCATGACGGCGAAGACTATCGACACGATGCCAACGGCCGCCAGCACGGCGTCCAGCTCGAACGACTTCACGTAGCTTCCGTATCGGTCGAAAATCATGCCGCCTACCAGGCCCGCAGGCGATGCGATGGCGGACGTGAGGAAAATGAACATCCCGCTCAATTTCGGATAGGCCTTTGGGCCGTAGTAGTGGCCGATCATCGTGTTGGTGCAGCTGTAGGTCCAGCCATACGCAATGCCCTGCAGCGCCGACGCCACGTAGGCCAGTCTTAGAGCGTCCGCGTTCGACGTGAGGGCCAGATACGAACTGATGAAGTAGAGGCTCGCGCCAAGCACAAAAACCAGGCGGGCATTCAGATAGTCCATCAGCAATCCGCCGAGCCAGCGGCCGCCGAGCGTGCCGAGCGTCAGCAGGCTGATTCCCCAGGAAGCTTTGGCGGGGGTAATCCCGACTCCAGTGAGATGCTCGACCCAGTGGGCGATGAACAGGAAATACGGGAAGGTGGCGGCGATGCCGGCGATGGCAACCAGCCAGTAAGCGAGGGTCCCGTAAGCCTGGCCGGCCGTCCATTCGTGTTTTGTAGCCAGTGCGTCGGTGCGCGAGGGCTGCGCCTGCTTCTCCACGGGCAGGCCGTCGACGGTCTGGCCCATGGATTCGGGGCTTTCCCGGACGAAGAGAAACGCAATCAATCCGGAGGCAACCATAGCGCAGGCGACGATGCGCCAGCCGAAGTGCCAGTTGCCGCCGCCGGCGCGCAGCAGCTTATCGAGCAGCGGCGAGAGTGCGAATCCGGAGATTCCCGAAGCGGAGAGCGTCAGGCCCATCATGGCGCCACGGTAACGACGGAACCATCTGGTGACGCCGGTGGCGCAAGGCACCAGCGTTGCGAAACTCATGCCCGTGCCGTTCACCACGCCAAAAGCAACGAGGTAGTGCCAGGGCTTGGACGCGAAGAAACCCAGAAACAGGGCGTTGATGCCGATGATGCAGGAGCCGATCATGAAAGTTTTGCGGATTCCCCATTTGACGATGGTCACGGCCACGAAAAGGGCAGCAAGTCCGACGAACAAATTGAGGATGGTGAAGCCGAGGCCGAGTGTGCTGCGCTTCATCTGGATGGCGTGAATCATGTAGCTGTTGATGATGGTGCCGCCGTAGTACGGGAATCCCATGTTGATGAAATCGAGCAGGAACAAAACCGCAACCAGCTTCCAGCCGTAAAAGCTCTTCTTTTCGGACACTCGGTTTCTCCTGTCTACGACCGTGTGATGCCCTACGCCGCTGCGCGCGCGACCGCTCTCGTCTCCGAAGTGTGACGCGGCATCGTGGCGAAGAGGATGGCAATAATTCCGACCACAGTGATCGCGATGTTCAGCTGCCACGCGCGCGCGTAGCCTCCGTACATGTCGAAGATTTTTCCACCGACCCAGCCCGCGGGCGAAGCTCCGCCGGAAGTCAACAGCAGCAGCGTGCCGGCCAGTTTCGGAAATGCGGACGGGCCGTAGAAGTGAGCGATGCAGGTGGTCATGCAGGTGAAGGTCCAGCCGATCCCGAGGCCGTAGAGCACGGCGGCGGAGTTGGCGATCAGCAGCGCGCTTGGCCCGACATGCATTGCAGCGAACGAGCCAATCAGATAGCAGCACAGGCCGATCATGAAAGCCCATCGCGCGGCCATCGTGTCCACGAGCCAACCGCCAATTAACCGTCCCCCGATACATGCGACGGTGAATAGGCCCATCGAAAATGCGGCGGCGCCCGACGCGACACCGGCGCCTTGCAGATGCAGCAGCCAGTGCGCGGTGAAAAGGAAAAACGGAAATTGCGCGGCCAGGCCCGCGAATACGACGAGCCAGTAGCTGCTCGTGCGATACGCCTCGCCGGGCGTCCACTCGTATTTTGTGACCAGTGCGCTGGGAGCGTGTTTCTCCGGTTTGCCGCGCGAATCTTTTACGCCGCCGTCAGGAAGCTGCCCGAGATCCTCCGGCCGCTCTTTGATGAAGAGCAGCGCGATGATTGCCGAGAGAACCGCTCCCGCCGCGACGATCTGCCATCCAAGATGCCAATTGCCGCCGCTCGCGCGCAGCAGTTTGTCGATGAGCGGCGCCATCACGAATCCGCAGACGCCGGAACCGCTCAGGACCAGACCCACCGCGCGGCCGCGATAGCGCTCGAACCAGCGCGCCGCCGCCGTGCTGCCGCAGATGATGTCACCAAAGCAGACGCCGATACCGTTGATCACTCCAAAGCCGAGCAAGTATTGCCACGGCCTGTTGGTGCCGAACGCCAGAAAGAGAGAGCCGAGGCAGACAAACGTCGATCCGATCACGTAGGTCGCACGGATTCCGCGCTTCACGATGGAAATCGCCACGAGCGTCGAGGGCAGGCCGACAAACAGGTTGAGCAAGGTGAAGCCGAAACCGTACGTGCCACGGCTCATGGCGATGTGCTGCAACATGTACGGATTGATGACCGCGCCGATGTAGAACGGAAAGCCCAGGTTCAGAAAATCCATCGATGCCGCGGCGCCGACCAGTTTCCAGCCGTAGAACGCGCGAACGTTCGACATTCGGATCCTCCCTGCGAGCGGTCTGCGCAGGCGCGTGCACGCCTGGCTCGGCCGTTCCCGCCGCCCAAATCGGCGGGAACTGGCGCCGGACGTGCGGACATTCTAGTTTGATCTTCGAGCATTGCAAGTTGAATGTAGAATAAGCCCCACAATTTCGGGGGGAATCGGTTGAGTCTGCGAACGCAAGTCGGAATTGTCGGTGCGGGACCTGCGGGCCTGCTGCTTTCGCATCTGCTGCACCTTCACGGAGTCGAATCGATTCTAGTAGAGGCGCGCAGCCGCCAGTACGTGGAGGATCGCGTGCGAGCAGGCGTGCTGGAGCAGGGCACGGCGGACTTGATGGTCGAAACCGGCCTCGGGGACCGGCTGAAGCGCGAAGGGATGTACCACCACGGAGTGATGTTCCGGTTCGCGGGACGCACGCACCGATTCGACTTCGATCAGCTGGTGAATGGGCGCTGCATCATTGTCTATCCCCAGAACAAAGTGGTGGCGGATCTCTTCGACGCGCGCCTTGCCGCGGGCGGGAAAATTTTCTTCGAAGCCGAAGACGTGAGCGTCCACGACTTCGGCGATACGAGCGGGAAGACGCGTCCCAAAATCCGCTTCCGCGCAAACGGCGCGCAGCAAGAGATCGAATGCGACTTCATCGCCGGATGCGACGGCTACCACGGCGTTTGCCGGCCTTCCATTCCCGCCGGCGCGCTTACGGTTTTCGACCGTGTCTATCCCTTCGGGTGGCTGGGAATTCTCGCGGAAGCGCCGCCTTCGTCCGAAGAACTGATTTACGCCTATCACGAGCGGGGTTTCGCGTTGCTCAGCATGCGCACGCCCGAAATCAGCCGCCTCTACATTCAGTGCGCGCCGGATGAGGACATCCACCAGTGGCCGGACGATCGCATCTGGCGCGAATTGCAGTTGCGCCTCGCGTCCACCGATCCGAAATGGAAGCTGACGGAAGGGCGCGTGCTGCAAAAAGGCGTCACGGGAATGCGCAGCTTCGTGGTCGAGCCGATGCAGCACGGCGGTTTGTTTCTCGCTGGCGACGCCGCGCACATCGTGCCACCAACCGGCGCGAAAGGGCTCAACCTCGCAGCTGCGGACGTGGTGGTGCTTGCGCGCGCGCTCAAAGATTTCTATGCTTCCGGTAAGCGGGACACCATCGAGAACTATTCGAAAACCTGTCTGCGCCGCGTTTGGAAGGCACAGCGCTTTTCCTGGTGGATGACGTCGATGCTGCACCTGTTCGACACCGACAATGCATTCGACCGCCGCCGGCAGGTTGCGGAGCTCGACTACGTGACCAGCTCTCGCGCCGCTCAGCAGGCGCTGGCCGAAAACTACGTCGGCCTGCCAATGGAACCGATGCAGTAGGCCGCTCGAAACAGGAGGAACACGCTCGTGGCGAAAAAGAAAAAAGCCCGCAAGAAAAAGGTGGCTCGGAAGAAGAAAGCTTCGTTTCGGGGCAAGGCAGCCCGTACCGCGAGGTTGAAGCGTGCCAGACGCCGCTTGCGCGGTCCCGATTCGGTGGAGCCTCCTGCTACACCCCTGGGGAGAGGCCTGGGAGCGGGAGCGGCGGGACAATCCGGCGACATTCAGGCGGTCTCGCGCGCCGAAGATATCGATTCCGAAAGCGTCGAAGAACTAACTGAGGAAGGACAGGACTACGAGGCCGAAGTCGTTAGCGGCATCGAAAACGCGCTCGACCCGGACCAAGGCAGAGTCCGCACGCGCCGCTACATCCCTCCCAAGGAGCGGTGAGCACGATTGCGATGTGCTGAAAAAGTTTGCGTTACTGCGTCACCGTCTTCACGGCATCGCCGACCTTGAAACCAGTTCCCGAGACGGCGACGCACACCGCGGAAATATCGTCTACGTCAGTCACCTTGACGACACCCACGGGATTTGCCAGCCGGCGGATCACCTGCCCGGTGGAAGGATCCTTGATTTCTTTGGTCACGCGCTCGACGTTGAGCTGATCGCCCACTTTCACGCCAGCCTTCGCGCCGACGTTGAGCACGATCTGCCCACCGTCTACGGCCGCCACCAAACCAGACACGATAATCGTGCGTACGGTGAGTTTCGCATTGTCGGCGATCAGGCCGGCGCTCATCTGCTCGACGGCAGCCTTGGTGGCCTCGCCGATGATCGTCTCCTGGAAATCGCTCGAGCCGAAATCGACGTTGCCCGCGCCGAATCCGCGCCAGCTCCCGCCGCCGCCCGTCAGTGACGTACTTGAGCGTGAGGATTCTCCGTGGCCTTCGGCGACGCCCAGAATCTCGGCCGTGTCGATGTCCACGATGCGCGCATCGATGTTCACGATGGCCTTGCTATTGGTGTGCTTGAAACCGCCCATGCCGAATGGACCGAAGCCGCCGCCCGCGCCGCCGACGCCGGTGTTCTTCGTTTCATTGCCAAATGCAGTGACGCTGCCGACGATCATTGCGTCGACGCCAAGAATCTTTCCGATTTTCGCAGCGGAGTTGGGATTCACGCGATCACTATTGGAGAAATTCTGCTCCGCCAGGATTTTTTCCAGAGCGTTCCGCTCAATTACGGAATACGTCCCGTCCTGAACCAGATATTTCACCAGCAAATCCACAATGCCGCGGCCGATGTCGACGTTAGCGCCGAGAGCCGCAATGTTGGCTGGCGGAACAGCCGCGAAATCAAAATCGAATACAGCGACGCGCTTCTTGCGCCCCTGCGTTGCTGGGGCTGCGCCCGGTGCAGCGGTCGCCGATGGACCCTGCGCCGAAGCGGTTGGCGCCTGGGCGTGCATGTCGGCTACAAGCAACGTACCGAGAACGAGAATCCCGAACAGCGCTTTCGTCATGACTTTCTCCCCTGACAGTTCACAAAAAGATCTGCGGACACCCAGCAATTAGCCGCAAATCTTACTGGTCTGTCGTTGCACGTGTCAACAAGGCTGATGATCGCTGTGTCGCACGTCCAGCAAACGGTTGCGACGCCTCGTGCACATTGACATTTCGGCGGCTCGGGGACTATCCTCTCGACCCAATCGGGTCGCTTCCAGAAAAGTGTCAGCTGGGAGACTCGACTTGCTCTTGCGAGAAACCATAGGGCCGATTCTCTTGCCCCCAAACTGCCCGTGCTCATGAGTCGGATGGCGGCCGGACACCTCCACCTACAACTGATAATTCCGCTCTCATACAGATTCCGGCCGATGCCGATGAGCAAACTCAAGACCATGCGAATTCCAGAAATCAGGAGGCTACGATGACCTGGGCGAAATCTGCGAGCATGAACCCCAAATCGTTCGTCATTTTGATCCTGTTCACCATCGCGACACTGATTCCAGCCACCGCGTGGGCGCAGAAAAACAAGGGCAGTAGCGGAGGTAGTGGCGGTGGCGGTTCCGCCCCGCCGCACAACACTACTTCGCCTCCTCCTGGGAATCGGGGCGGCGGCAACACAAACACAGGGGGACACCCGAGCGGCGGGAATACCGGCGGCTCCTCCGGCGGTGTCGGAAACAAGGGTGGATCGACCGGCACAACCAATAATGGGACCTTCGGAAGTCACAACTCTTCCAATCCCTACGGCGAATATGGGAAGAGCGGGGGATCAGCCGGAACTGGCGCGACAACCGGCGGAAGCAAATCGAATCCGTACGGAGAATACGGCAACAGCAGCAAAGGCGGCTCCAATCCATACGGCTCCTACGGGAATAAGGGGGGCACGAACACTACGGGCGGATCGGGCGGCCTCACCGGCGGCACCAAAGGAGGTGCGACTGGCTTCACTGGTGGCACCAAGGGAGGCAGCAACGCCGGCAATCTCACGGGAAGCAGCAAGGGAGGCGCCGGCGGTTTCACTGGCGGCACGAAAGGCGGCCTCACCGGCGGCACCAAGGGAGGCGCTACGGCCGGAAGCTACACAGGACCGACAAAGGGTGGTCTCAATGGTGGGACAAAGGGAGGATTCACCGGCGGAAAAGGAGCCGCCAACGAGTCCTTCGCAGGCAAAGGCGGGAACACTGGCGCTGGCTTCAACGGCAAGGGCGGCAATTCGTTTGCGGGTAAGAGCTTTGGTCCGCCTCCGGGCGGCAAATCGATCACGCGCGGGAACGGCGATCGAGTCGACTTCAACAAGTCCGGCACGCGCACCGGCCTCGTAACGAAAGGTGGCACGGCGGCTCGGTTCGATTCGCGCGGGCACGTCAGTTCGATTCAATCGCACGGTATGGTCATCAACCATGCAGGTCGCGGCCGGACGATTATCTCCGAGCGCGCGGATCATAGTCGTGTGGTCAGCTACGGTCGGGGCCGGGGCTATTCGGAACGCGGGTATAGGCGGGGCGGGTACGAGTATCGTTCGCGGACGTACTTCTATCACGGCCGCTACTACGCGCGCGCGTATCGCGGCTACTACTGGCACGGCTATCGCTACTACGGCTACGTGCCCGGCTACTGGTATTCGCCGGGCTTCTACGGCTGGGCCTACAATCCGTGGGCCACGCCGATCGCGTACGGCTGGGGCTGGGGCGGCGCTCCGTGGTACGGCTACTATGGATACTACTTCGCTCCGTACCCGGTTTATCCGAGCGCGGCATTCTGGCTGACCGATTACCTGATGGCGCAAAGCCTGCAAGCTGCCTATGAAGCAGGCCAGGAAAGCGCCCGTCTCGGTGGAGGAGAACTCGTGCTCGCCGCCGATCAATCCGTCGTTCTTTCACCCGAAGTGAAAAAACAAATCTCGGAGGAAGTCGCGGCGATCATCGCGCAGGAAAAGAACGCCGCCGCTTCCAAGGGCGACTCCGGCAACGGGGACGCCGCGCCGGACGCTCTCGATCCCAACCATCGGATCTTCATCGTGTCCAGCGCGTTGAGCGAAGACACTGCGGATGGCACTTCATGCAGCCTGAGCCCGGGCGACGTGATCACACGGGTCGACGACAAACCGGATAGCGACAACAAAGTGAAAGTGTCGGTCACTGCTTCTCAAAAAGACGATTGCGCCAAGGGATCGCAGGTTTCCGTCTCTCTCGATGATCTGCAGGAAATGCACAATCACTTGCGCGAACAGGTTGACGACGGACTTTCTGCGCTATCCAAGAATCAGGGCAAGGGCGGCTTGCCTTCGGGACCTGCAGGCAACCCGCAGGCGAATCCGGATGGTCAGGCACAGCCCGATCCCAACGTGGGCAGCGATCTACAGCAGCAACAGCAGTCGGCAGATCAGACAGAGAAGGACGTGCAACAGTCCGCCGGCGCCGACAACGGCGCGTAGCGCGTAATCGCAACAGCCTCATCAGACTCGTCAGGGGCTTCGGAGCCAATAACTTCGAAGCCCTTGATTGACCTCTCGGATTTCCGCTCTCTCATCGTTTCGTCTGCGCACTCGCTCCTCCTTTCGTGATACTTTTCCGCCAATTGGGGTTTCGGAAGCGATCCGCCTCTCGGATTCGCGGCGCGCTTCGGTAAGAAAGGTTTGGGGACTCAAAGTGCCGGATATTGAAGTTCCCGTCCTCATTGTGGGCGGCAGCCTCGTCGGGATGTCCACAGCTCTGCTGCTTGCCCACCATGGCATTCGACCGCTCGTTGTAGAGCATCATCGCGGCACGGCCATTCATCCTCGCGCGGCGATGATTACACAGCGCACGATGGAGATCTTTCGCACGGTCGGCGTCGAACAGATCGTGATGAGGAAATCGGACGAGCAGTTCGTGCAGGACGGCGCGATCATGGCCGTCGAGACGCTTGCCGGCAAAGAGCTCGCCTGGTTCATCGCCAATCTCAATGAAGGCGTGCGCGACGTCAGCCCGTCGCTGCGGCTTTTCATCACCCAGAGCCTGCTCGAACCGCTGCTGAAGAACCGCGCCGAGGAATTGGGCGCCCAACTGCGTTTTGCGACGGAAATGATTTCGTTTGCCGAGAACGCGGACGGAATCACGGCGCAAATCCGCCACCGCGATACGGGCGAGAATGCGACGGTCCGCGCGAAATACATGGTCGCGGCCGACGGCGCACACAGCCGGATTCGCGAGCGGCTCGGCATCCGCATGCTCGGCCACGGCGTGTTCTCAAAGAGCATCACGATCTATTTCCGCGGGGACGTCGGGCCACTTTTTCGTGGACGCAATTTGAGCGTGATCTACGTGGTGAATCCGACGCTGAGCGGATTCTTCCGCATCGAGAAGCCGTTTACGTCGGGCTTTCTGGCCGTTCACTGGCTGGGCGACCCTAAGGCTCCCGTCACCGATGTATCGGCGGGACTCACGAACGAACGCGCTCTCGAATTGCTTTACGCCGGCTTCGGCACGCGCGAAGTCCCGGTGACGATCGAGAACATCATGCACTGGGACGCGACAGCGGACACGGCCGAACATTTTCGTCAGGGCCGAATTTTCCTGGCGGGAGACGCCGCGCACGTCATGCCGCCGAGCGGCGGTTTCGGCGGCAATACCGGCGTACAGGACGCACACAACCTCGCGTGGAAACTCGCGATGGTCCTGAAAGGCGAGGCTGGGCCCAACCTGCTTTCGACTTACGAACCCGAGCGGCGGCCCGCGTCTGCATTTACGGTCGAACAAGCCTACTCGCGCTACGTCACGCGCTCGGCTCCGTATCTGAAATCGGACAACATGCAGGCGATCCAAAACGATCTCAATATCGAGCTTGGGTACTGCTATCACTCATCCGCAGTGATTCCGGATAAGGATGAAAAGAACTTGCCGCACGATAATCCGCGAGAGACGAAAGCGCGCCCGGGCACGCGCGCTCCGCATCTCGATCTCGAGCGCAACGGCCGGCAGATCTCGACACTCGACCTTTTCGGGACGAACTTCGTGCTGCTTGCGGCGCCGGATGGTCGCGCATGGTGCGAGGCTGCGCGCGATGCTGCGAAACAGCTCAAGCTCGATATAGATGTTCATCAGTTCGGCGTAGCGGGGCTCACCGATCCGAGCGGGAAATTTTCCGATGCGTACGGAATCACGCCGAAAGGCGCCGTGCTTGTGCGGCCCGATGGGTTCGTCGCATGGCGAGCAAAGGATGCGACCGGAGCGTCCGCTGCAATCCTCGTGAGCGTGCTTTCGTCCGTCCTGTCGCGGACGCCCGCGGAATCCAGCCTCAGGGCGGAGAAATCGCGTGCTTGATCAGTCCGAAATCGCTCAGCCCATTTGCAACGAACTGCACGGCCAACGCCACCAGCAGTAATCCCATCAGACGCGTCATGATGCGGATTCCCGTGTTGCCCAGAACATTTCGCACGCGATCCGCGCCAGCGAGGACCACATACGACGCAAGAGATGTCGCCAGAATCACGGCGTAAGCCACGGCGTGCTGCCACCACGAACGCGATTCGCCGACCAGCACCATCACCGTTGAAATCGCGCCCGGACCGGCGAGCATCGGCAGCCCGAGCGGAATGATGCTAGCGTCGGCTTTCTCGGCTCCTTCGCGCTCTTCCTCGGCGGTCGATTTTGTCGCCGACTGGCGCGCTTGCAGCATGTCGAGCCCGATCAGAAGCAAGATGACGCCGCCCGCAATCTTGAACGCAGGCAGAGTGATGCCGAACATCTTGAAAATGAGGCTTCCGGCGGCGGCGAAGACGCAAAGCACGATCGCGCATGTCCACGCCGAGCGCCGTGCCATCTCCCGCCGCTCGGACGCGGGCGAATCCGCCGTGATCGCAAGAAACATCGGCACTACCGCAAAAGGATCGACAAGAAAAAAGATTGAGGTCGCAGCCAGCAGGACGAACGCGAGAACTTCAGTGGCGAGCCGTGGCATCCGCTTCCTCGTGTTCGGTGATCGGTGGCGTGGCGGATGGCGGAGAGGGGGGATTCTTTCCGCCGCTGAGAGCAAAGGACTTCGGTAGTAGCCGATCTCGCCCCGTGCCAATCTTCCATCGTTTTTGGGAAAATTCAATCCCCGAAATGTAGCCGCCCAGCAGATATGGGGAATACGCAGCGGCAGACGACGTGATTGCTATCGCCAGTCGTACTCAAAGCCGCCGTAGGCGCTATTCGATGTAAAATCGAGTCTCAACGTTCCGCTCCGCTTCGTTAGTCCACCATCGCGGTTCCAGCCAGCGAAGACGCGCAGGCGCGAGGACATGGGAGGACAAATCGGATACGAAACGCGGGCGCCATACGTAAAGCCCAAGAGCGTATTGTCAATGTTAAACGGTGTCGAGGTGCACATGGAGGGAGTGGCGCAAAAGGTCTCTACCAACCTCTGCCGTGTGAACGTCGGCACAGCACCCCCCTCGGCGCTGATTCGCAGGCCGCCGATCTCCGGCAGCCCAACGCGCACACCAATAGGAATGGAAGTCGTTCCCGCATAAACCGTCGCAGACGTGCCACCCGTTCCGCTGAGCTTCTGGATCTCCATGCTTTTGGCCCAGCGGATTCCCGCAAACGGCTCGATATCGAAACCGTGCGACAGGCGATAATTAATCCCGAAATCGCCGCCAATCAAAGGAAGTGCGTTGGAATGACCCGAGCCATCCTTGATGAAACTTGCGCCGCCAAATCCGCTGACTGTTGGTCCCCAAGCCGGCATCGGTTTGAAGCGGGGAGGCGCCGCACCACCGCCCGCAGTCCTTGCGCCAGCCTCGATGGCAACGGTGGGCATGGGCGTATCCACGTCGTTCACCGTTACAACGGCCCCGTCGTGATCAGGTGGCAGGAAAAAGCCCGCAGGATAATCATCGCAGTTCTCTTGCGGCGGAAGCGGAGCGCCGGGCTGAAGGAATAGGATCTCCGTAGTTGTCATGCCGTTTTCACGCCGGCACTTCCTGACCACAACGCGCACATCGGCGTTGTCTTGAAAGCTCTCGGGAAGGGAAATGCTGTGTCCACCGTTGGCGTCCGTGACCGCTGGGATAAACTTTTTGCCGCCGGAGAGAACCGAAAGGGTGACACCGGGGACTGGGTTGCCATTCCTGTCCTTAACGATCACGTTGAAGGAATGGCTGGCCGCTGCTAGAACCGGGGGCAGGGTCAACACGAACAGCAGCACGAGCAAAACTCGCTGGAGAACTGTTCTCATCACGACCTCCCGCGCGATATAACAGAATTGAAATCAGAGACAGGCAGCTTATGGTTGTCCTGCCTGAGGCGGCCGAGCGGCTGCAGGGGGGCGCTTTCTTGCGCGCTCCGCCTGGCTCGCCAGATCGAGTGCCTGGCTGATATCGCTCCAGCGGCCGGGAGCAGCTTGGTTTAGGGCCTTTTCCATTTGCTTGTTCCATTTCACGTTCAGGTTTTTGGCGTTTGTCTTGGTGCGCTCGATCCAGTTTTCCGTGAATGCCTTTTGGTCCCAATTTTCTTGTTTGGACCACACGGCGTACTGGCGGATGGCATCCAGATATTGCGGAACTTCGATATCGGGATGAAGCTTCCCCTCGGCATTCAGCCAGTCAACGGCGGCCAAAACGTAGCGGAGCGGCTCGTTGGACGCTTGCTCGCTGGGGTCGGCGATGCGGTACAACGAGCCGGGGGACGGAGGCTGATTGTGAAATTGATAGCAATAGAAATTGACCGGCTGCTTCGCTCCTGCGGCGTCGGCGACCGCTTGGTTCGTCAATCTCTGCCCAGTCGGTTCCAGGACGGTTCCCAGAGGCAGTGCGATAGTCTTCATTCGGCCGGAGGGATCATGTACGTACAGTGCAAATGCCTCCCCGGTTGAATTCCCGTTGGCCACGAGCGAGTAGGAGACTTGCTGTTGCTGCTGCTGCGAAGTGGCCGGCGGAATTGCGAAGTAGCGAAGATTGCCGAACAGTGAAGTGAAGGGGCCGCCGGAAAGGGACAGCAGCGCCGTAAGTCCGTAACGAGCGACGCTGCCCGCTCGAAGCCCTGCCCAGGTGCTACCCATGTCTGAGGGAGTCAACTTGCTCCCAGGAGGCGTCGCTGGCGAGGTCGGGGTCGGTGGCCCTGTTGGTGTCGGCGTCGACGCTGGCGTCGGCGGCGCCGCGCCCGTGCCGCCGTTCTGGTGCTCCTGTTGTTGAGAGGCCGGTACCGGCTCGCCAGACATCGGGCCGACTGTGTGAACCTCGGTGCCGTAGCTGGCCACGAGCATATCCCTCGACTGACCAATAGAATTGGGAACGACATCGTCAATGCTAAACTCGGTGCCATCTGGCGCTATCCAGAAGACGTTGAACAATCCGGGGAGATGTTGAGACGGTGCGACATAGTAGAGGTCATGCTCGTCTGAATCCTGCACGTAATCACCCCCCATGTAGGATGGGGAAGAAGTCATAGTTGCGCCGTTCGCGGTGGTCGTTTCGACATCTACACCCCAACCAGGCTCTGGTAGGTTTATTCGCGTGGTGTAATTCGTCAGCGGGATCAAGCCGATCAGGACGGGATGGTCGCAGCCTGAGTCCGGCGGGATTCGCTGACCATGCTCGACCATCACTCTCCTGCCGTCCTTGCAGTAATATGCGTCTATACTGTATCCGCCGGCCGTATAGGGCAGGGTGAGGGTTGTATTGCCGTGCGCATCCGCCGGCGGGGTATCTATTTTCTTGTTGCCGAGATATAACGACGCCCTTGCGCCCTCCAGCAGGTGGACTGTCACTTCGTGGGTTTCCTCAGGAGACGCAAGGCCGACCAGACCCAGTGCCCATATCAGCATGCCCGCGAGAATCCCTAGACGGATCATCTCGTTCTCCTGGCGCTAGAGCCGGGCTTGGCGCCGCCGGCTGCTCTTCGGCCCCTACGGTGCTGCGATTTGATCCTCATCGCGAATCGTTGGGGGCAAATACACGAAATTCAGCGCGGACTCTAATGACTTGTGGAGGATGTGTCATGCCCCATATGGGGGATGGCGTTCCACTTTTTCGTATAGAATTGAAGGCGGCATTAGCAACATGAGGCGAACCAATTGGCTCTGACTGGAGACGTTCGTCTTGCGGAATATCATCTTGAGCTGCGACCGGGCCGTTGCGATGGTGGTCCGGCGAGCGTCCGCTGCCTGACGCAGGTTGCAGCCATCGGCAAGCAATGAAGCGAGTGCGTACTCGGCCGGCGTCAGGCCATAGGTTTGGCGGAGAATGTCGCTATTTGGCCGCACATGCACCTGAGTGTCCGTGATGAAAATAGCGACAGCAGGACGATGGAGAGAGAAACCGGACACGGGCAACCGGATCGGCGTCGCAAGCGCGAGCAGTGCCGACTGAGAGGATTTGCGGGAAATCTCGACCACGCCCCCGGGTGAGAATCCTTTTCCATTCGCCGTAAGCGCTGCACTGCGGATTACTTGCTGCAGTCGAGCCGACTCCCGATCATTCGAAGCCCTTAACTCGCCGCCCGCCGAGAACAAGCCGTCACGCATCTCCAGCAAGATTGCGGCCCGCCGATTCGCGAAAATAATCCGGCCCGTTTCATTTACAAGCACGATCGCCATCGCCACTTGATCCAGAGTCGACTCAAGCAAGCCGCCACGTTTCTCCAGCGCAACGAATTTCCGATGAATCTGCATGGCTCGCTGGACGTGAGGCAGCAACACTCGCAGCAATCGGAGCTGCGACTCTCCGAAGGATCCCGCCTTTCTAGGTCGCAGCAGGCTAAGTGATCCCAAAGTAGAGGTATCGGGACGAAGCACTCCCGCACACAGATGGAACAGATCGTTGCATAGCCGGAGGTGGTCGTTATAGAACTCCGATTTCGCAAATGCCGATTCAGGCACTAGCATTTGGCCTGTTCCAACCCATCCCGCGGGGACTTGAAGAGCCGCGCGAAACCATTCGTCACGGGAGCCGTAGTAGTCGCGGTAGGACCGCTGGAATTCCGGCGCGACCCCAAGCTGAGCGGAGAGATAGTGTTTGCCGTGCTGGTGGTCGTGGTGAGTCAATGCCGCGCAGGTACCACCGCCAATGCGTGCGAACGCACCGAGAAAGTCATCCCAATCGGACGGTTCCGTAGCAGCAGTATAAATCCTGCCTACGAGATCGTGAACATCGCGGTCTGAGTACATCACTTGCCCGTGCGCTACAAAGAGAGAGGTGCGCGACGACGAACTCCGCGTCGGCTCGTGGCGAGATTATGCTCGCGCTCAGGAAATGCCGTCAAGCACGTCTCAAGTCTCGACGGAGGCCGCGAATCGTCATCACTTCTCTCCGGCGAGAACTTTCTGCTTCAACTCTTCGGACCAGTTCAGCACCACGTTGCAGGAGCAGCGATTTGGACGGCGGAAATTCGTAACCGTTTCCGTAACCGGGACGGCGAACGAACTAGGAACGCCTCTGTTTACAACGTGATGGGAAAATTCTGGCGGAGAGGGGGGGATTCGAACCCCCGTTAGGGTGTTTAGTCCCTAAAACGGTTTAGCAAACCGCCGCATTCAGCCTCTCGGCCACCAACCCATTGATATTTATAGCTCTTGCGGATTCCCCTTCAACTCCCTACTCGGTCATTATCGTGGCCGATTTCGTGCCACTTACCTGCGGAATTCTACCGCGGGAACCGAAAAAAGTGTCACAAGTGTCACAACGAACCGTGCCAACGTTCAAGGTCCGAATTCTCCTGCTGCAAAAAACCTTCGGGGCAGAAATCAAAATCTCCGTATTATTCAGCGGGGCCATTGAACTCCCGCTTGGCGAGAACGCCACGCAAGGGACACTCGCTACGGTGCGCCAATGGCCTTTTCGTCCCTTGCAAACAATCTTCAAAACTAGAAGCGGGGACGTGGGATACACCATGGACATCGAAATTCCTACACCTAACTTGGTCCGCTACGGATTCGGAAGCGGTTATATCAAGGTAAGTCCCGACTCATTGGTTTTCGGCTCCCAATTCGCCGACGATGAAGACCGAACGGCGAAGCTCGTTGAGTTTGAGTCCGTAGACGACGTGATATTCATGGCGGTCGTACTCATGAAGGTCGCAAAGTATCTCGTCAATTCCACCGATGTGAGTCCCGACGAAGTTTTGGCGGCGGCGGGAATCAAGGTCGGGAAATGAAAGAGCAACGCAAGCCTTGGAATCCGTATCCCCTTGCCGCTCTCAAAGCGGCGGGACTCTCGCCATGTGCGAAGCAAGTCTTCACGGCACTCGCCGCTCGCTCCAATTATTTCGGTGAAGTCTATACGGGAATCAAGGGACTCATGGTGGACACGAGTGGTTCCCATGGTTACGTTACGAACGGCTTGAAAGAACTCTACGAGAAGGGACGCCTCAAAAAGGCTAAGGCTCGGTATCGCCGTGGTGGGAAGTCGGATTTGAAAACGGTCGTGTGTTCACGGGAAGAAATCATGGCGTCGGGAATCTCGGCGGAATCCTTGGAAGCGATTGCCGACGCTTGGAAGGAACGAGAATCCAAAAGTCCACAAAATGGACTCATGGAAGACCTAAAAGTCCACGATGATGGTTCCAAAAGTCCACGAGAAGATTCTAAGAGTCCACGAGACTCGTCCAAAAGTCCACAATGTGGACACGAACCTCTTGTTTCCGAACCTTGTGTTTTGGAACCTTTTGAGTGGAGAACCTATTCTCTTGAAACATCCACGAAAGCATCCCAAGAAGAATCACAAGATACTATTCGTGATAGCAAAACGTCGAAGACTCCGAAGCTATTTGAGATGGAAGTCGAGGAGGTATGACATGGAGTTCCGTGTAGGCGGCTCGGCCTCAATTTTTGCCGGTGACGCCTTGCCGAAGTTTGAGCCGAAACCGGTGACCGACGACCGTGATTGGTTGGCTTTCCAAGAAGAACAACGGCAAATTGTGATTCGTGCTCGGGAAGAGGACGCCGCTTATGAGTTGTTCTACCGATGGCGTTGGACCTTGGACCAAGTGAAGTGTTCGAAGCCGGACCTAGACCGTGCGACTTTGAAGCGGCTTCGAGACTTAGCTAAGGAAAACCGCTCCTACCACGAAAAATATCCCTTCCCCGAGTATTCGGATGGCGGCTCGGAGGGAAGTTACGAGCCGGCGCATCCCATGGAGGAATTGTTTTCGTGAACCGAGAAACCAAAACGCATCTGTTCCTTTCACTTCTTGTTGTGACGAATTGTCTTGGCTATTTCCTCGTATGGGTCTTCCAGATTTGCTCTTGAATTCAACAACGCCCCCTCTTCGAAGAAGTGTTCATAGCCGCGTCCCAGTGTGCGCCCTCGCGTGGTGTGCACATCCAAGGCGCAATCTGGAATTTCACGATGCTCACGCGGTCCCTCAAAGAATACGATAGTGGCGTGGTCGGCCAACCGAGACTTTGGCGCTTGGACGAGGGCCATGACGGCGTGGACGAAGAAGAGCCTGCTCTCTCCACTTTTCTTGTTGAGCTTGTAAAGGTCAAAGAGAGTTTTGATTTGGACGCAAATTTGAGGAGCGGCCTGTCCCACATCCTCGCTGGCAATGATGAGCAGCCGGTTCCATGCGTGGTCCGCATAATCGCTCAAGTAGAGTTCGGTGCCCCAAAAAAGGGCATCATCCAGCAAACCACGGCGGATGGACTTCTGGAGGGCGGAAAGGACTTCGTAAAAATCGTGGCCACCGTGAGTCGGCCAAGGAAATTTCCCTCTTTGCATCTCGCTCATTCGTCCCGCTCCGTGACCAATCGAGTCCCTCGCTAGTAATGTCGCACACGGCGGCGTTCTCGCTCTTCGATGTTTGACCCAATTTGCCCGTTTCGTAAATCACCCGGCGCATCGAATTGGCTCTTACAATCGCCGTCAAGGATGAGCTTTAGATGGATACTGTATCTAACCATCAGGGCATGTGCTGAAAAGAGGTTCACCAAAAATGTCTTTCCAAACCCAGTTTAACCGTGCTTTGGACCGGCTCTACGAACGGCGCACTGATAAACTTCGACGCATTTTGAGTCCAAAACCCGGCCCTATCCGAACTCTCACAAAGAAGAGGCGTGAAAAGAAAATCCGAGAATTGCAAGAAATTGCTTCCAAGGCTCTTGCCAAGAAGATGGCTAAGAGGGGATTCCAAAAACTCGTAATCCAGAACAGAGCTTGGCGGACAAAAGGTTGGAGTACTGACGAGAAGCAACAGATATTTCGGGCTTGGGTTCGAAGAAAAATCTCTCGAAAGCGGGGAAAGATATACGTCTTCTGGAAGAACCGGGAGTGTCGCTACGTGGGAAGGACACGGGGCGGTGGTTTTCGCCCGAGTCGTCATTTCAAGCGAGGTTGGTTCCATGGCACGACTCGAATTGTTGTTTACCTAACTAAGCAAAGAAAGAGCATTCCGCAACTCGAATGTCTGGCCATTCACCGCTTTCGTCCGACTAGGAACAAAGTCAAAGCAGCCAAGGAAAATTGGAAGCCTAAGTGTCCGTTGTGCGCTCTCCACAAGAAAATCCGAACTGAAGTACGTAAGATTTACCGATTTCGTTGACGTTCAAAAATCCCATTGGATTTGACCGCGACGCGAAACGGCAAGTCGTTGAATCATGAACCCTTGCAAGAGACGATTTTTCGTGTTCCGCGGTCCGGAATACATCTGTATCTCGAACGACGCCTTAGAGGAAACCAAAACCGGCACACAGGGCGCGGCTACGAGTCGAATGACAGCCGTGAAATTGAGCTACTTTACCTACCGCAATCACAATCAGAAACGTGGGTCCAATCGGGTTCGGACGCTATATAGTCAGGGTGACCTTGCCCTCGTTCATGGTGTTTGTGGAGAGCCTCCAAGAGTCGCGCCTTTGGAAACCCCTCCGTCACTATAAAAACGGTTTCACACTCGGAGCATTGAACAGCCTCACTCTTCGCGTGCCAAGGAATGGGATTCGGCACATGCACTCGGCGCTGCCCGGACCTAATTGCGACCGGATAGGTTGTAACAACCTGCTTGTGTGGTACCTCCATTACTCCACCTCTGCGCGATGGAATCTCTGGTAGAAAAAATGTTCGAAGGGTCTGCTCAATTGTTCGTTGAACGTTCGTATCGGCTACGGAGTCTTCTAATGCTTCGTAGCTCAAACGATGCACCTTAGAGTGACCTTGCATCTTGGCTTCCATTGTGAACATTTCACGACCCAAATCGGGCGTCCAGTTCAGTGGCCCGTCCAAAGTCATTCCGCGCTCTTTAAGAAGTCGAGCCACTGTCCCCTCGACCCACTTCATTCCCGCCGCTCTCATATCCGACCGTTCAACGGTCACCCTTGGCTTGGTTGGCTCGCTAGCCGCTATAGAAGCACTCTCCTCTCGCTCGCAATGTTCCGCGAATTCGCGATTAAGTTCTTCAACCTCCGCCATTAAATCCGGTTCAAAGAACGCGACTTTGATTCCTGCTTTCCGCAGACGGCGTATACCTTTGCCGAGAATGCTGGTATTCGGGTCAACCATGCCAATAACAACTTTCTCGACGTTTCGAGCGGTCAGCCAGTTGACACAAGGTTCTTTGGGCGGGTTCCTTCGTGTACAAGGCTCCAAGGTTGTATAGACGGTGGCTCCAGCAAGAGCGGCATCCTTTAGCTTACGTTCCAATAGAATGTACTCAGCATGGCACTTCGGTATTTCGCCTCGAAAAGCCGTGCCGAGCAGTTGCCCATTCTTAACGACGACCGCACCCACCTTTGGGCGTGGCTTCCCATCGGATTCCGACTTGCTTTTGCGCGCCTCTTCAATTGCGAGACGTTGGAATTCTCGTTCGTAAGATGTAGATGCAGCTTCAGCCTTCACGGTCAATTGGGCGCTTGATTCAATCTCCGCTTTTACCGATTGAACATAAAGCCACAATGCTTCTACTTGCCGAGCAAACACGCCTTGGTCGCAATATTTCTTGTCGCTGTAGGTAACATGCCCCGGACCACCGCCGTAGCTTCCTCGACGCACTGAAATGACTTTTGGTTTCATCTCCTGAGGTTGGATTCGAAAATTAGAAAGGTCGTCGCCGGACGAATCTTGTAAAGCATCTACAATGGAATGATAGTCTTTGACCCTCGATTCATCGAGGAACGACGGTATGTTTCTGCGGAGAGCATCTAGCTGAGCATACGCCATTGCGAATTTTTTCCGGTCTGGCATCAATTAAGCTCCCGGGCCGCCGCGCCTTTACACGTGAAATTCTAGCATTCTGGACGACGCCGAAAGACACGTCCTCGCTCAAGCTCTCCTCTAGGCCGGAGCGCGGTGTGTCCACAACCCACGCCAAACCCATAAGCCAGCCAACACCACGGCCTGTAGCAACAAATATCCGACGACCCCCGGCATTAAAGCGAACAGCAGGATGTTTCTCGGCGTCCTACTCTCCCGGGTACACCGTTGCTTGAAATAGCTGATGGCGTCCGGTTTTGTGGTCCCATCCGGGAAGAGATACATCCGGCCATCGGGTCCTTCGACGCGAACGCCATTCGGTAATTGCTGAGCATTTGGTGGAAGCCGGGAGACACCTTGGCTTGCCGAATCGGTGCAGACAAACGTTGGCTCTGGCTTCGTTATCCAGAGAAAGACGGAAGCACCGAGAAGCCAACTACAAGCGAGAACGATTGAAAGCCTGTGTAGGCCGCGCCGGACATTTGCCGGGCGTGACGAGAGTTGTCTCGTGAGATTCTCGACTTGACCAGCCACATCCGCGTAAAGTGGTTTAACCTTGTCCTCGCGG